>OBEQ012536192.1_pt1 | contig 80696 bp, 81 predicted proteins | sample 1670901 | NCBI WGS metagenome assembly OBEQ01 (sample SAMEA104232315, study PRJEB22302) | groundwater metagenome | biome: forest; feature: aquifer; material: groundwater | place: USA | collected 2011-08-07 | depth 5.4 m | reverse complement strand
CGAAGAATGACTAAGTTTACCGACTGCAAAGGTAAGTTCAGATACTTAAACGGAAAAACAGGGGTTGAGATGACAAAAAAACAAGAGGTTGTTATACCAAGTTATTTCTCATAAATATCAACCGTTTTTGATACGGTACTGTCTGGAGCGGGATACCAGAATTGAACTGGCTTCTCCACCTTGGGAAGGTGGCATACTACCGGTGTACTAATCCCGCTGATTTTGATCATTATATCAAAAACATTCTTCCGCTTCTCCTCCACGACTTTTAGGTAGGATTGAGAATGTCATAAAAACTGGGATAAATAGGTATAATACAAACATGGGGAAACAAAATAAGGTATTTACTAATAAAGAAATTGCAGAAATACTTCGGTCTATCGCGGCAACATATCTTCTTAAAAATGAAAATAGATTTCGCATTATTGCCTATGAAAAAGCTGCAGATACTGTCGAACATATGACGCGTGAAATGCATGATATTTGGCAAGAAGGCGGACTTGCGGGTTTACAAAAAGTGCAGGGAATTGGTCCAACTATTTCCTCTCATCTTGACGAACTATTTACCAATGGTGTCTCAAAACATTTTCAAGAAGTAACCAAAGATATTCCCGCCTCAGTATTTGTTCTTATGAGAGTGGCGGGGATTGGTCCCAAAAAAGCTTTTAAGCTCGTGCAGCATTTTAAATTTCATAACGCAGACACCGTTCTTAGAGATTTAAAAAAAGCCGCAGAAGAGAACCGTATCGCGTCACTAGAAACGTTTGGGAAAAAATCACAGGAAGATATTTTGGAATCTCTCAAAATTTTTGAGAATAGTAAACAGAGAACAGAGCGAATGCCACTCCCCTACGCTGGTGCGTTAGCTCAAGAGATAGAGGAATATATGCGACAACTCTCTGGAATTATTCGTATTGATTTTTTAGGATCACTGCGAAGAAAAGTATCAACTATTGGTGACATTGATATTGCCATTGCGACTGATAAAAAGAATTCGAACGTTGTTGTAGAACATTTCAAAAAGTTCAGACGCGCAATTTCTATAAATAATTCAGGAGAACATAAAGCGTCAATAATTATTAGTCCAAATATTCGCGTGGATTTACGGGTGCAGAATCTGAAGACTTATGGCTCAATGCTCCAGTATTTTACTGGCAGTAAAGCACACAATGTGAAATTGCGGGAATACGCGATAAAAAAAGGATTATCACTCAATGAGTATGGCATTAAAAATGTGAAGACGGGTAAGGTGAAAGTTTTTGATTCTGAGGAAGAGTTTTATAACTTCATCGGGCTCGACTTTATACCGCCAGAAATTCGAGAAGGGACAAATGAAATTCAACTCGCGCTGCAACATACACTTCCCCACCTTGTTGAGGTTCAAGACATAAAAGGAGATCTTCATATTCATTCTTCATACGATCTCCAGACGTCTCATGATATTGGTGCAAACACCTATGCGGAAATTGTTGCGAAGGCAAAGGAACGTAAGTACGAATATGTTGGGTTTGCGGATCATAATCCAAGGACCTCGAACAATACGGAGAACGATATTATCGAGATTATGAAAAAGCGAAAAGAATATATTGACAAATCATTAAAAAATGTAGAATTCCCCTACTTTATTGGGCTTGAGGTTGATATTGATCCCAATGGCAAGCTTGCCCTCCCGGAAAAAGCAATAGAGTATGTAGATTATTTAATAGTTTCCGTGCATAGTTCATTTCGACAAAATAAAACTGAGGCTACAAATCGAGTTCTCAAAGCACTGAGTTATCCAAAAGTGAAGATATTTGGTCATCCCACCGGACGACTCTTGGGTAAGCGAGATGGTCTAGAGTATGACTGGGAGAAAATTTACTCGTTTGTAAAAGAAAAAAATATCGCGCTTGAAATAAACTCAGGTCCAGATCGGCTTGATCTCCCCGACTCACTCGTTCGAGAAGCAGGGCAATCGGGTGTAAAGTTTGTAATTGATACTGATGCACATCATATAGATTGGATGGATGGAATAAATTATGGCGTAGCAGTTGCAAGACGAGGTTGGGCTACAAAAAATGATATAATAAATACGAAAGGTTTAAAAGAATTTAAAAGTTGGATTACAGAATAAAGTATGAATACGTTCGTAATAGTTATTGTGATCATAGCGGTGTTAGTTTTGTATGTAGTTGCAACCTACAATAGTCTGGTTGTTTTAAAAACCCGCATTCAAGAAGCGTTATCTGGAATTGATGTACAGCTCAAGCGAAGGGCTGATCTTATTCCAAATCTTGTTGAGACGATAAAGGGATATGTAAAACATGAAAAAGAGGTTTTGGAAAATGTAACGAAAGCGAGATCTGTGCTTATGGGTGCAGGTTCACCTAAAGAAAAAGCACAGGCTAACGATATGTTGTCGGGAGCTCTTAAATCTCTTTTTGCTGTTGCTGAGGCCTATCCACAGTTGAAGGCAAATGAAAATTTTCAAGAGCTACAGCGACAACTTGAGGATACTGAAGATAAAGTCGCCTACGCTCGACAATTTTATAACTCAAACGTTATGGACTATAATGCCAAAGTACAGATGTTTCCCGGTAATATTCTTGCCAATTCCTTCGGATTTAAGGGTTTTGAATTTTTTCAGGCAAGCGATGAGGAGAAAAAAAACGTTGATGTCAAATTCTCATGAGTATATATAATGAAATCGCGGTAAATAAAGCAAGAACCTACGTTATCATTGCCATCTTTATATTTCTTATTTCTGGACTGTTTTTTCTGATTGGAAAGTATTTTGAAAATCCAGTTTTCTATTTTACTATCGGAATTTTAATTGCGGTTATTTCCTCTGTGTGGAGTTACTATAACTCAGATAAAGTAGTTCTATTTACAACGGGTGCAAAACCCGCCACAAAAGAAAAATATTTTAACTTCTACACTGTTACTGAAAATCTTGCCCTTGCAGATGGGTTGCCTATGCCAAAGCTGTATGTTATGCAGCAACCCGCAATGAATGCATTTGCAACGGGTCGCGATCCAAAACATGCGGTGGTGTGTGCGACAAGCGGTCTCCTGGAAAAATTAAATCGTACAGAACTTGAAGGAGTAATTGCCCATGAATTATCACATGTAAAAAATTACGACATTCTCCTTTCCTCAATCGTTGCGGTGCTCGTTGGTGTTGTTGCGATTGCGACTGATTGGATACTTCGGACTATGTGGTGGGGAGGGAATGATGATGAGCGAGATAATCGAAACCCAATAATGTTTGTATTTCTTATACTCGCGCTTATTATTTCACCCCTTGTTGCAACACTTATTCAACTGGCAGTCTCTCGTCGGCGTGAGTTTTTAGCAGACGCCTCGGGTGCACTTCTTACCAGATATCCCGAAGGATTAGCGCGAGCACTTGAGAAAATTTCTGCCGACAAAACTCCCCTTTGGAATATTTCTCCCTCCACTGCTCACCTTTTTATTTCAAATCCATTCCAGAAAAAAAGCATTACTTCATGGATCTCAAATCTTTATAGTACTCATCCACCAGCTGAAGAGCGGATAAAAATACTAAGAAGTATGTGATGTTTTTTCCCTACGCAATGTAATATCCTCGTGCGAAAAACATTAGGAGAACAAATGAGAGTATGATACTTAAAACGACGTATAATTTCTGTAGATTTTTATTTTCAACAAGCGCGAGCGCCATAAACATGGGAAAAATAATAGCAATGTAGCGGGGGAGTCCCGTAAATGTGCCAGAGAGCGCAGGAAGGAGTAGACAGAGTGCCCCAAAAACTATATACGAAATTCTCACCTTCTTTTTATATGCTACATATAGCAGTACGCTCGCAAAAATAAATGACGTAAGTTCAAGGAGCGCGATTGACCATTCAAACTGAATATAGGATACCGTGAATAAAATTTTGATATAGCGAAATAACGTCTGCGGCAAAAATACGAAAGAGTTTACTGACCTCCCGTTTGAAAGTTGGCCCGCAGCTTGAATAAAATAAAGCGGTTTCCCCCACTGTGTAAAACAAAAATAACTGAAACTTATTATTCCTAGTGGAATAAGAAACAGCGAGAGTAATTTTTGCGGAGATTTTTCTTTAGAAATCCAGTATTCAATAAGAAGTGCCGGAAGAATAAAAACTCCAACTAGTCGCGTTGCAGATAATAACATGCCGCAGATACTTGCTAAAAACCACTTCTCTTTCCGACTAAAATAAAAACAGAGAAGCGCTAAAAGCAGGAATAAACCTTCGGTATAAATTGCGGCAAAGAAAAAAGAGCAGGGAAAGACTAATAAAAAGAGAAGAGATTTTTGGGCAATTTGTCGATTGTAGTCTAGACGGAGAAGTTTATAAAACACATACAGACTCGCAATAAAAGAAAGATTACTTATGAGTAGCCCGTTGAGAAAGTAAATAAACGAGTAGGGCGTGACTGAGAAAGGTTTTGAAAAGATACTAATGAGGAGAGGAAATAACGGGAAAAAACGGACGTTGTCACGATACCCATTTGCCGCAATATTAAGGTAATGTACTCCATCAAAATTAGCCCAGGGAAATATAACGGGGTTATTTACCGGATTGTATGGCAAAATATGATTCCAAATTTGGGTGTATTCATAATGAACTCTATAGTCGGGGATAAGGAGATGTGCAACAATAAGAGGAACTAAAAGGAGAAGTCGCCAGGTAATAAAATATATTGCAATTTTTTTCACGATGTTTAAATTCTATCATGTAGAATAAAGTTCATGAAACAGACAGTGCTGATTACTGGTGCATCAGGCGGAATTGGGGGAGAGTTTGCGAATCTATTTGCTAAAGATAACTTCAACTTAGTTCTTGTTGCCCGTCATAAAAAAACTCTCTCTGCAGTAGCTCAAGAATTACGTAATACATACAAGACTGAAGTTACTGTCATCGTTAAAGATCTTACCCTCCCTCATTCTCCAAAAGAAATACATGATGAACTGCATAAAAAGAACATAACCATTGATGTGCTTATTAATAACGCAGGATTTGGAGATCGTGGATTTTTTAAAGACACAAATATACAAGAACAGCTTGATATGATTCAGATAAATGTTAGTGCGTTGACGTATTTAACGAGATTATTTCTTGTAGATATGCTACAACTAAAGCGAGGTAAAATTCTCAATGTTGCGTCAACTGCAGCGTTTCAACCAGGTCCAACAATGGCAGTTTATTTCGCGACAAAAGCATTTGTACTGTCATTTTCAGAGGCGCTTTCAAATGAAATGAAGGGAACAGGCGTAACGGTTACCGCACTATGCCCCGGACCAACAAAAACAGGATTCGAGAAGAGGGCAAAAACAAACTTCGGGTCTCGTGTGATGAGAGCTGATGAGGTGGCACGTATTGGGTATAAAGCGCTTATGAACGGCAGATCAGTAGTGGTTGCAGGTTTTATGAATAATCTAAAAACTGTTGGAGTGCGGTTGTTGCCCAGAGATATAGTAACCTCCATTGTACGTGGAAATATGAGATAAAAAAAGAACGCCCTTAGGAATGAAAATGTAAACGGCTAGTAGCCGAAAACGTCCTCACTCGGTCGGGCGAATGGATTTGCGGTTTCAGATACCAAAGTTGCCGAGTAACTCGATTTCAGGTATCTCATCTCCTCGGAATTCGACCAACGTTTTTTCCGTAACAAGAAATTCCAAGCCGCCAGGTTCTGATACTGCCCAGAAAAACCATCCTAAGTCGAATAGTTTTTCCCTTATCTGTGTTCCTACGATGGTGACGAATTCGTCCTTTTCGGGTACACGCTCCATTTCTGCCAGGAAACGCTCTGAAATACATGAGAGGATAACGAGAGACATTACTTTCTCCTTCTTGATTTGATGGGAGAGGGCGGCTCTCCCACCGAGTATTTGGTCAACAGAGCTCCTGGGTTAGTGAGACGGTCCCGGCGGTCGCGTTCCGAGTGCGCACCCAACCATGAGAAAGATTCCTAAAAGACTTCTCCTCATGTTTTTTCTCCTTTTCTTCATTTTTACTCGCTTCCGCCCCTTTCGGGCTGTGCTTCATGATCGACCGCATCCACACAGCAAGCGAAGTCTGTTAGTTGACAAACATGTCATCCCCGATTTAATCGGGGATCCAGATTATCGATTAGCAATCTTCGCTTGACGAAAGCGAATCACCGCAAATTTTCAAAGTACAAAATGTACAGGAAAGCTAATATCTTGTAGCCGATAGTATTATACCATCAGAACAATAGAGTAGTTGCGTATGTATTGATATAATAATGAGATATGTGTGGAATAGCAGGGTTTTATGGTTTTAAAAATGACGACCTGATCAAGAAAATCTCAAAAGAGATAGAACATCGCGGCCCCGACGGCGAGGGATTTTACTGGGGAGAAAAGGTTACCCTTCTTAATCGACGTCTTGCGATTATTGATCGTAAAGGAGGAGATCAGCCCATTTACAACGAGGATAAAACAATTGTGGTGGTGTATAACGGCGAGATTTACAACTATCAAGAGCTTCGTGCTGATTTAGAAAAAGAAGGGCACACGTTTAAAACACATTCTGATACTGAAGTGATTGTACATGGATATGAACAGTGGGGTACGGATTGTTTCGACTTATTCAACGGAATGTTTGCGGTCGCACTCTTCGATAAAAACAAGGATGAATTGGTTTTGGCACGAGATCATTTTGGAATTAAACCTTTATATTACGCGTCTGTAGGGGAGCATCATGATGCTCCCCTACATCAGGTTATATTTTCCTCCGAAATAAAACCAATTATCAATAGTGGGCTTATTAAAAAGGAACCAAATGATAGAGTTATTTATCGTTATTTAAATTACAGAATTCATGACGACAGCGAAGATACATTCTTTAAAAATGTTTACAAACTCATGCCAGGCGAGTTGATGATCGTTAATAAAAACGGTATCCAAAAAAAATATTTCACAAAGTTGAAGGAAGAACTGTTATGTCATTCTGGGGAACGAAGTGACACCAGAATCTCAGGGCAGGTTGATTCTGGATACGGTCAGCAGTCTGACTTTACCAGAATGACGACAGAAAAGTTTAAAGAAAAACTAATCAATGCAATACGAATGCGGCTTGTTTCAGAGGTTCCCGTGGGGACTGCATTGTCAGGTGGGCTTGACTCCTCAACCGTAGTTGCAGTCATTAACGATTTACTGAAAGACAAAGTAAAGGAAGCAGAATCGGTGGGTAAAATACAGAATACTTTTTCTGCGGTATTCCCAAATTCTAGTAATAACGAGGAGAAATATATCGACGCACTTCTTGAGAAGACGAAACATATTAAAAGTCATAAAATCTATCCAAAACCTGAAGAGTTTTTTGAGGACTTAGAAGACTTTGTAAAAACTCAGGAAGAACCAACAATCAGTACGGGTCCGTATGCACAGTATAAAGTAATGCAGGAAGCACATAAATTTGTTACCGTTCTCCTTGACGGACAGGGAGCAGACGAGATGATGGCAGGATATCTACCTTATTATTTTGTGTATTTAAATCAACTAAAAAAACAGGGTAACTTTATGTTGTTGGGTAAAGAAATAATAAGTTCTAAAGATATTGTAGGTAAATATCTGTATCAAAAGCTTTTACTTTTTCTCGGTCTTAAGCAATCTATTTCAACAAAATCTTTGCTCAATAAAAAATTTATTTCTGAATTTAGTAATGAGCGATTCGTAATAAACAATACTAACTTAAAAGAACGTCTTGTTGAGGATATATTTCATAATAGTTTGCCGTCGCTTTTACGCTACGAAGATAAGAACACCATGAGATTTTCTATTGAGGGACGTGTGCCGTTTTTAGACTATACACTCCTTCGCTATTTATTTACCTTAAGCGACAGCGCAATTATTGAAAACGGTTGGAATAAAAATATACTTCGAAAAAGTGTCACTAATTTACTGCCAAAACTTATTTATAACCGACGAAACAAAATTGGATTTACTACCCCAGAGCATGAGTGGTTTATACGCATGAAAAACAGAATTTATTCGTATTTTTTGAGTGAAAGTTTCGCGAAGCGAAAATATTTTAAGCAAACAGAGATTCTTAAAAAGTTTGAAGACTTTATTAAAGGTAAAAACGATGACACAATGGTATTTTGGCGTCTATTAAATCTTGAGATTTGGTTTAGAATGTTTTTTGATCCTGCCACCCTTCAAATTGAAGAACGTAAAAATCGGGAGTCGTTTTCTCCAAATCCCGGAAAGAATATAAAAATAGAAGTAGATAAAAAAACATACTACCGCTTTCCCATTAAGACAGATGTTATTCAGAAAGGAGACAGTATTTCTAAAAAAATAATAAAGCATGTTCTTGATTTCTTATCACAAACCAAACTAGAGAATAAAGATTGGTTTATAGTCTTATCGGAAAAAATTGTAGCAATCTCACAGGGGAGATCTTATTTTATCTGGGATATTACACCAAGTTTTTGGGCGCAAACCTTGTCAAAATTTGTCACAAAAACACCGTACGGTATTGGGTTAGGAAGTCCGTGGACTATGCAGCTTGCAATTCAAGAGGCAGGACTCATGCGGATTTTACTCGCGTCAGTCGCGTCAATTCTCGCAAAGCCAATCAAGATTAAAGGTCTGTTTTATAAGATTGCGGGGAGTGGCGTAAACGCAATTGATGGCCCAACTGAGTACTCACTCTATCCCTCCAATGTTTCAGCAAAACTTCCACCAAAAAATCCTGAAAAAGTTGCACGAGACATCAAAAACTTTATAGCGGATAATCTACCAAAACAAAAATTAAAAAACTTTCAGGGAGTGGTAATAATCGACGCCAATGATTTGGGAAGAAATGTCTTAGGAAACTCCACAACATACGACGCACACCTTGTTGAAAAAATATTTACAGATAATCCAATGGGTCAAGCCGCTGAACAGACACCATTAGTGATGGTATTCAGTATATAATAACTCATGTCAAATAAAATACTTACCAGGAAAGATATACTGCATCTTGCAAAACTTTCACAACTTCAACTCTCAGACGAGCAAGTAAAAAAATACGAAACACAGATTGCGGAGACACTTGAATATGTAAAAAATCTTGATGAGTTGGACACTTCATCCGTTCATGAAACTAGTCAAACAACAAGTCTTCACAATGTAACATTCGAAGATGGAAAAATATGTGAGCGAAGTATTAAAAAAAATGATTATTTTGTGGTGAAGAAAGTTTTATAGGCGAATTGCAAAAAATATGAATTTACTAGGAAAGTCATTAACTGAAATAAATAAACTTGTTGATAAAAAGGAAATAACTTCATTAGAAGTAAGCGACTATTTTGCAAAAAGAATCGACAAGTATAATCCTCAATTAAATGCGTACGTTACGGTACACGAAACGGGAAATTCACTACCAATTGCGTTTAAGGATAATTTTTGCACAACGGGAATTCGTACCACCGCGTCTTCAAAAGTATTAGATAATTTTATTTCCCCCTACGACGCAACAGTTGTTGCCCGATTAAAAAAAGCTGGGTACGGTGTTTTGGGAAAAACAAACATGGACGCGTGGGCACATGGTTCGTCTACAGAAACTTCAGATTATGGACCGACAAAAAATCCCTGGGATATTGTGAGAGCGCCGGGTGGGTCCTCTGGTGGATCAGCTTCTGCAGTCTCAGCTTACCTTGCGCCTGCGGCAATTGGTTCGGAAACTGCCGGATCGATACGTCAACCTGCTTCTTGGTGTGGAGTAGTGGGCTTGAAGCCCACCTATAGCCGCGTTTCCCGATATGGAGTAATAGCAATGGGGTCGTCGCTTGATTGTCCCGGACCAATAACACTCACCGTTGAGGATGCTGCATTTTTGCTGGGAAAAATAGCAGGAAAAGATCCATACGACGCCACAACATCAACTGCGCCAGTTGATAATTATGAAGAGGCATTACATACGAAACAAAAATTAACTATCGGAGTGCCTGAGGAATATCTTGAAGGAATTGAAGAAGGTGTGAGGACAAGAGTTACTGAAGCCCTTCAGATATTTAAGAAACAGGGACACACAGTAAAGCCGGTAAAACTTATCCATCCAAAATACTCAATCTCTGTCTATACCATTCTTCAGAGGGCTGAGGTCTCATCAAATTTAGGCCGTTATGATGGGGTTCGCTACGGTAATGACCGAAGTTTTTTTGGTGACGAGGCGAAACGAAGAATAATGCTTGGGACATACACTCTCTCTCACGGATATTACGACGCGTACTATAAAAAAGCACAAAAAGTAAGGACACTTATAATCGAAGATTTTAAAAAAGCATTTCAAGAAGTGGATGTAATCATCGGTCCCATAACTCCCAGTACCGCCCTGCCGCTTGGAGAGTTTGAAAAGTATCCTTTTTTCGGTGAGATGATGGATGTTCTCAATGAGCCGGCAGCAATTGCCGGAATTCCCGCAATTAGTATTCCTGTTGGATTGGATGAAAAAAATCTTCCCGTTGGGTTACAGATAATGGGTAGGTATTTTGATGAAAAAACAATTCTCAATTTGGCGTATCAGTTTGAAAAAGAAACAGATTTTTTTGGGGTTATTAAAAAAGGTGTTGAAAATTATAAATAAGCCGTCATTCTGGTAAGCCGAAGGCGCATCCAGAATCTAGATTCTGGTGTCACTTCGTTCCCCAGAATGATGAAAATTATATGAATACATATAAGCCAGTTATAGGGTTAGAAATACACGTTGAGCTTTCGACAAAGTCCAAGATGTTTTGTGAGTGTGATGCTGACTATTTTGGTAAGGCGCCAAACACTCATGTCTGTCCGGTCTGTCTCGGATTACCCGGCGCATTACCCGTACCAAATAAAAAAGCAATTGAGTGGACATTACTTATCGGAAAAGCACTTAACTGTTCGATCAATAAGATTTCAAAATTTGATCGTAAACATTATTTTTATCCTGATTTACCGAAGGGTTATCAAATTAGTCAGTATGATGAGCCGTTTTGTGTGAATGGAAAAATGGACGCCATTCGTATTCGTCGTGTGCACTTAGAAGAAGATACGGGAAAATTATTACATCGAGAAGAAAATACATTAGTTGACTTTAATCGCTCCGGGGTTCCACTCGTTGAGATAGTAACCGAACCTGATTTTGAGAGTTCAGATGAGGTTAAAAAATTCGGTGAAGAACTTCAGGCCATTATCCGAGTACTTAAAGTGTCTGACGCGGATATGGAAAAAGGGAGTATGCGGTTGGAACCAAACATTTCCGTAGGGGTGCATCATGATGCACCCCTACCATCGTACAAGGTAGAGATAAAAAATATTAATTCGTTTAATTTTGCGAAGCGAGCAATTGATTATGAGGTGGATCGTCACATTAAAATTTTAGAAAAAGGTGGAACTCCTTTGCAAGAGACACGAGGATATAATGAAGTAAAGGGGATTACCGTCAGCCAGCGCACCAAAGAAGAGGCACATGATTATCGCTACTTTCCCGAGCCCGACATTCCTCCTTTTGAGTTTACCAATGAGTATTTAGAATCACTTTTTTCACATATGCCTACATTGCCACAAGAAATAGAGCAGATCCTCGTGAGGGATGATAAACTGAAAGCGCACGACGCGCATATCATTAGTCATGATAATAATTTCTATAAGATCTACAATGTGCTACGTGAATATGCTGAGAATAAACAAGCAGTTGCAAATATAATTGTAAACAAAAAACTCGATATAAATCTTCCGAAAGAAGAACTTATAAAAAAGGCAAAAGAGTTGTTTACACCTAAATCAACTGACAATGACAGATTAAAAACAGCTATTGATAAAGTTATGAATGAAAATCAAAAAGCAGTGAGCGACTTTAAGGTAGGTCAACAGAATTCACTTATGTTTTTAATTGGTCAGGTGATGCGTGAGATGAAAGGTCAGGCCGACGCACTCGTTGTAAAAGAAACACTTATAAGTAAATTAAAATAAGAATGTCATTCCCGCGTAGCCGGGAGTCCGGGATGACAAATACCAATTATATGTCATTTGTTCATCTACATCTTCACACCGAATACTCGCTTCTTGACGGTATGGCCCGAATTTCTGAGGTTTTGAAAAAAGCTAAACAGATGGGAATGCCTGCAGTTGCAATTACCGATCACGGTGCCCTCTACGGTGCTTTCAAGTTTTTCATTAAAGCAAAAGAGGCAGGAGTAAAACCAATTATTGGTGTTGAAGTGTATAAAGCAAAAGGATCACGATATGATAAAGAAGCAAATACTGATCGCGAGCAGAATCACTTAGTGCTTCTTGCAAAAAATCTTGCTGGGTATCAAAACTTACTAAAACTGGTAAGCGACGCAAATCTTGAAGGGTTTTACTACAAGCCGAGAGTTGATTTTGAGAGTCTAGAAAAATATCATGAGGGAATTATTGCGTTATCTGGCTGTATGAATGGAGAGATTCCTTCACTTCTTCTTGATAACCAGACTAAGTACGCGGAAAAAGCTCTCGAAAAATATCTTGCCATCTTTGGTAAAGATTTTTACATTGAGATACAGCGGCATCCAAATATAGAAAGATTAGAAGAGCTTAATAGAGAGCTTATCGCCCTCGCTAGAAAATATGGGGTACCACTTGTTGCGACGAACGACGTACATTACTTACATGCTGAAGATGCCTACGCGCAGGAAATTCTCCTTTGTATTCAAACACAGCGCGCAATTTTTGAAAAAAATCGACCCCTTTCTATGCTTGATACCCCAGACTTTTATATGAAAAGCCCCGAGGAAATGAGGGGTGAGTTTTTAGATCTACCTGAAGCGATTGAAAACACACTAAAAATAGCCGAGGAGTGTAATGTGGAAATTCCTTACGGTAAACTCATTCTTCCCCAGTTTCCCCTAGAAAAAGGCCAGACATCAGTGGGACTCCTTCGAGAAACAGTACTCTCTCGCCTAAGCCGTCGTGTCAGTCATTTTCCAAAAGAGGAAGTGGAAAAGCGAATAAACTATGAGCTCGGCATTATTTCACAGAAAGGATATGATGACTATTTTCTTATCGTCTCAGATTTTGTGAACTGGGCGAAGAATAAAAATATTGCGGTTGGGCCAGGGAGAGGATCAGCTGCAGGTTCACTCGTTTCTTATGTTCTGGGTATAACTGATATTAACCCCCTTGAATACGCGCTGCCTTTTGAGAGATTTTTAAATCCAGAGCGGCCCTCGCCGCCAGATATTGATGTTGATTTTGCAGACACCCGGCGCGATGAGGTGTTACAGTATGTTCGGGATAAATACGGCGAAGACAGAGTTGCACAAATTATTACTTTCGGTACTATGGAGTCGCGTATGGCAGTGCGAGACGTGGCGCGAGCTCTCGGTGTGTCATATGCGACCGGAGATCGGATTGCGAAAATGATTCCTCCACCTAAGCAGGGATTTCACCTTTCCCTAAAAACGGCAATAGATGAAACACCACCTCTCAAACTCGCCTACACTACTGAACCTGAAACAAAAAAAGTGCTCGATATCGCCATGAAAATGGAAGGCTTACCGCGTCATTCTTCAGTACACGCGGCGGGTGTTGTTATTTCAGATAAACCACTTACTGAATATGTTCCCTTACAGAGAGAGTCGAAGGAAGGGCGAATTATTACCCAGTATGACATGTACTCACTTGATTTAAACTCAGTCGACGAGAAGGCGCTGGGACTCATGAAAATAGATTTCTTAGGACTGCGCAACTTAACAATTTTGGAAGAAGCTCTTAATTTTGTACAGCATCAGACCGGAAAGCGTATAAATACCCACGAGATACCTATTGACGATAAGAAAACATTTGAACTTATTGGTCGGGGAGAGACAATTGGCGTGTTTCAGCTCGAGTCTGGTGGTATGCGACGACTCGCAAAAGATATTGAGCCTACCAAAATTAGCGATATTATCGCTATGGTTGCTCTTTACCGACCCGGTCCGATGGATCTTATTCCCACTTTTATTGAGTCGAAGAAAAACTCTCGCAAAATCCGTTACCTTCATAAGGATCTCAAACCCATTCTGGAGGAAACCTACGGCGTACCGGTATACCAGGAGCAGGTTATGGCAATTGCCCATGACCTTGCCGGATACACCATGGGAGAGGCCGATAATTTACGACGCGCGATGGGAAAAAAGAAAAAAGAGCTCATGCGGAGAGAAAAAGAAAAATTCATGAAAGGTGCCGTTGCAAAAGGATACACAAAAAGCATTGCAGAACAAATTTTCAACTTTATTGAAAAGTTTGCATCATACGGATTTAACAAACCGCACTCTGCCAGTTACGGACTCATCGCTTACTGGACAGCGTATATGAAAGCAAACTATCCGGTTGAATTTATGACAGCGCTCCTTACCGCTGAACTTGCGAGTTCAGCCGGCCCCATCAGAGAACAAAAAATGGCGCAAGCAATTGAAGAGTGCCGCCGGATGCACATCGCAGTCTCGCCGCCTGATATAAATAAATCTGGATATGATTTTTCGATTGAAAATAACTGTATACGGTTCGGGCTCTCCTCAGTTAAAAATTTAGGAGCTGCCGCAATTGAGTCGATTCTTGAGGCTCGCAAAAAGGGTGAGTTTATAAGTTTTACTGATTTTCTTCACCGGGTAGATCTTCGAAAAGTGAATAAAAAAACAATTGAGAGTTTGGTAAAGGCTGGAGCGCTCGACAAGTTTGCAAACAGAGCAACAATTCTTATGAATTATCCAAAATTAGCAAAAGACATAACTGATCGAAAAGCAGATTCGGATAAGGGACAGTATGGACTATTTGGAGGCTCAGAAACTGAAGCTGGAAAACGGGAAGATAAACTTGTATTTGCCGTAGAGTTTAGCGATGATGAACTATGTATCATGGAAAAAGAGGTAATTGGTTTCTTAATCACGAGAAATCCACTTACGCAGTATAAAAAAACGTTAGACGAAAAAGTAACTAAAAAAATTGAAGAACTACAACCGGAGGACGTAAACAAAACATATATTTTTGGCGGTATGATTAGTAGTAAAAAAGTAATCAAGACAAAAAAAGACAATGTGGAAATGGCGTTTGCAAATTTATTTGATGAGACAGGTACGATTGAAGTAGTATTATTTCCCCGCACTTACGAAAAACTTAAAAATATTGTAGTGCTAAATAATGTCGTGTTGTTAAAAGGAAAAATCACTGATCGTGATGGAAAAATGAGTATCATTCTCGATAACGCGGCCAATCTCACCGGTAGAAAACTGAGTTAAATAAAAAAACTCCCTGTACCATCTTTGTCCGCGAACTCACTCGCAGACAAAAAACAGTGTATCCCGGCATTCCGCCAAGATGACAGGGAGTTGTAAATGCTACGACATTGGAAGGTTATTGTTTTTCGCTGTACCACGGAGGAGGATCCAGATACATACGAGTGTAAGTTACGCCATAGTAGACCAACATTCCTCCTCCAGCAACAAAACAGACCAACTGATACACAACTCTTGTAGTCAGGTTTGCACTAGTGAGTAATAAGACAAAAAAGATTGTCTCAAAAATGACGCCCATTGTGCAAGAAACAATGCCAATCGTGAGCCACGAGGTCTTTCCGCGGACTTTTTTTGTCATCACACCTCCTTTTTTGTAGCCTCATCGTTTGTTCGACGCCAAGAACGTAAAGTGGCCGCATTCATCCCCAGTTTTGTTTCTTCCTCCCACGAATCCAACATGGCAGAGAAGACCAAATAGAATATTATCGCTAAGGAGATAAGCGTAACCCACAGGGCTACTTCACTTCGTGTTAGAAAGTAGGTCGGAGTTGCAACAATTGCGACAAAAAACACAATGAGACAACCAATCACTGTTCCCTCCCTTATCCGCGATAACTGACGGCAAGAAAAATTTTGCCATCACTCTCTCGCAGACAAGGTACATCATAGCTTAATTTCAAAGTGCTACCTATAATTTACCGCATGCGAGAGCGATAAATATAGGATTGCTGATAAGTATATCATGCCAATCAACCTCGTAGGTTGATTTCGGGCCTTTGCAGTATTCGGTAATATTTGGTAACATCTGGAAATATTCGGTAATATTTGGTAACATACTATTATGTTGATCCCTCCTAAATATTTTCTCACGCCAAAAATCTCTCAACTCCTCTCGTCAATTGAAGCAAGTCGTGAGGTAATTAACTCAGTTACTATCCCCCCAGAGATAGAAATGAATATTAGAAGACAGTCGTATTTAAAAAGTTCTTTGTTTTCAGCACGGATTGAGGGAAATAACTTAACGTTAGATGAATTGTCTCATAAATCTTCAAAGGATCAGAAAAAAGTAGAGGTATACAATATTTTAAGAGCATTAGGTGTAACGCTGCAGAAAAAAAGCAAGGATATTGTCACAAAAGATATTTTAGAGTTACATTCCATCGTTATGAATGGACTAACCTCAGATCTCGGTACATTGAGAACTGAGGTGAGCGCTATTTTCAACCAGGCTGGCATTGCAGTTTACCTGCCGCCACCTCCGCACCAGATCTCAAGTCATATGGAAAAACTTTTTAAGTTTATAAACACTCAAAAAGAATCGCTTGTACCCGTACGTGCATGCTTAGCGCATTTTACGTTTGAAAAAATTCACCCCTTTTTAGATGGAAATGGGAGAGTCGGGCGTCTGTTATTTCAAGCAGTTCTTCATAAAGTCGACTATGGGATGAAGGGAATGTTATCTATTGAGGAGTATCTTGACAGTCATAGATCTCTTTACTATCGAGGGCTAGAAAATTCTGAAAACGATGTTACTGACTATCTTGAGTTTATGCTTGAAGCCATCGCTTCGACCGCAGAAGGCGCGAGGAAACAGGTGATGGAGAAAAAAGACTTAGACGCCAAGGATTATCTACTGCCACGTCGAGGAGAGATTTTAGGTATTGTCCAAGACCACAAACTTGTGAATTTCGACCAGATACGAAGAAGATTTTTGGCAGTAAATGAGCGAACTCTCAGGTATGACTTGAAAAAACTTACTGATCATGGGTTTATTCGCAAACGGGGCACCACTAAAGGTGTGTACTATGAACCAATATTGACGTAGCCGTTTTGAACTGTTACAATAAAAGCGGAAAAGAATGCAAATTTCAGATCTCGGCTTTTACCTTGCAGCACCCCTTGTTGGAGGTATTTTTATCGGATTATTTTTAGATAATTGGCTTCATACAAAGCCAATTTTTGTTTTAACCGGTATAGTGCTTGGATCAATTGCAACTTTTTACAATTTAATAAAATTAACCCGTGACAATGATACCCCACATTAGTATTCGTCCTGAACCGATTTTTGCATTTCACCGATTTATCGTCACCAACTCAGTACTTGCAACCGCAGTGGTAAGTGTACTTTTTATACTTCTTGCGCTTTACTACAAAATTCAAAGCACTAAACCAAAAGCAAATCGGAGTTTATTTTTCTACACGGTGAACAAACTTCTGACAGAGGTTTATACTTTATTTCATTCAGTAACCGAGGATAAGATCACTATTCTCTTTCCCCTGTTGGGAGCGTTTTTTCTCTTTATTCTCATGGAAAACTGGTTTGGGCTTTTGCCGGGAGTTGGAAGCATACTCGTTGGAGAGACACCACTTCTCCGGGGAGGAGCTGCGGACCTTAATATGACGCTTGCTTTGGGAGTCATTGCCGTTATTATGGTGCAGTACTATGGATTTAAATACTTAGGGTTTGGCGGATACCTTTCTAAATTTTTTAATTTCAGCAATCCTATTAATTTTTTTATTGGTATCTTAGAAATTGTCTCGGAAGTATCGAGAACGTTCTCGTTTTCTTTCCGACTTTTTGGTAATATAATTGCAGGAGAGATATTACTGGTAATTATCGCAAGCTTAATTCCAGTTTTTGCCTCATTCCCGTTTTTAGTGATGGAAATATTTGTTGGCTTGATACAAGCTGTAGTATTTTCAACACTCGCCGCAATATTTATTAAAATGGCAGTTACGTCACATTCACAACATTAGAAAGGAGGTGTAAATACATGGATAAATCATTTGCAATTGCATTTGCTATTGGAGTTGGAGCAATCGGACCAGCTCTTGGTATTGGTTTAATTGGAAGTAAAGCTATGGAAGCTTTAGGTCGAAACCCTGAGGCCGAAGGTGCTATTCGTACCACCATGATTCTTGGATGTGCATTCGCGGAAGCTATCGCGGTGTACGCTTTGATCATTGCACTCATTTTAAAATTTACATAATAATACGGTCTCATGGAGAATTTAGGAGTCGATTACAAAGTATTTATTGCGCAGGTTGTTAATTTTGGCATCCTGTTTTTTGTCTTTAGCCGATTTATCGCGAAGCCTTTCTTACAGGCGATTCGAGATGAGAAGGCAAAAGATATTGAAAAAGATCGCTATCTGGCAGAACTTGAGGCCAAGCATACTAAGATGCTTGAGGAGGAAGCGGCATTTCGAAAAAAAATGAAACAGGAGCAGGAAGCAATTCTTGCAGAGACCAAAAAAGCAGCAGACAAACTGCGCGCTGAACTCATGGAGCAAGCAAAGGAAGACGCGGCAGATCTTGTGTTGCGAGCAAAAAAGCAAATCGACGAGGATAGAGACGCGTTTCATCGTGAAGTGAAAAGTCATATCGCAACAATGAGCGTATTTGTAATTGAGCAGGCATTGCAGAAATACTTAACAGCAGATGTGCAAAAAAAATTAACAGAGCACATTCTCACTAATTTACGAAAAAACTAATATGAACGACACTTCGCAAAGCAAACTTGAGAATGATGTGGTGGTACTGCACGTGCCTGATACGGCAACAGTAATGTCTTGCTACAAACTTTCTGAAAAAGAGCTGAGTACTATTAAAAATTCCTACCCGCAACTGAAAGGGGTAAAGCTTCAAAATGTGTTGGATCAGAATATTATTTCCGGTGTTGTTATTAAGATCGGAACTTCACTCATTGATCTTACCCTAAACGGAGCATTACACAATTTACGACAAAACTTGTATGAAAGTAATTGATCAAACCGTCAAACAACTCGAGGATGAAGTAAAAAAATTTAAACCAAACTCAAAGGAAGACGAGATTGGTTGGGTTTCAGAAGTCCGGGATGGAGTTGTTGTATTGAACGGGCTTAACAATGTATCCTACGGAGAGATTGTTGAGTTCGAATCAGGAACTCAGGCAATGATCATTGATCTGTGGAAAGACAGAGTCGGTGGAATTGTACTGGGAGAATATATTCATATTAAATTTGGTGCAGTCGCCAAGGCGACAGGACGAGTACTCTCAGTTGCAGTTTCAGAGGATGTTCTCGGACGAGTGGTTGATCCGCTGCTGCAACCAAAAGATGGTGGAAAAAAAATAGTGGCAAAAACATATCAGCCCCTTGAAAAGATCGCTCCAGGCGTGGTGTATCGAAAATCGGTTACTGTGCCAATGCAGACAGGGATTAAAGCGATTGATGGCTTAATTGCAGTTGGTCGTGGACAGCGTGAACTCATTATTGGTGATCGCGGCACCGGCAAAACTACGATTGGAATTGACACTATTATTAATCAGAAAAAAGAAGATGTTATATGTGTGTACTGCGCAATTGGACAGAAACAGTCAAACGTTGCTGCAACTGTTGAACTTCTGCGACAAAACAAGGCACTTGACTACACCGTTGTTGTTGCAGCATCCGCCTCAGAGTCAGCAACTCTTCAGTACCTTGCTCCTTATTCAGCATGCGCGGTCGCTGAATACTTTATGGCAAAAGGAAAAGATGTATTAGTTATTTACGACGATCTTACCAAACACGCATGGGCCTACCGGCAGATCTCGCTCATCTTGAGGCGTCCAGCAGGTCGAGAAGCTTATCCGGGAGACGTTTTTTATCTTCATTCTCGACTTCTTGAACGAGCATGTCGACTTGATCCAAAATATGGTGGTGGCTCTATCACTGCCCTTCCCATTATTGAAACTCTTGAAGGAGACGTTTCGGCATACATTCCGACAAATGTGATCTCAATTACTGACGGTCAGATTTTTCTTGAGACTGAATTGTTCAATTCAGGTATGCGACCGGCAATTAATGTTGGCATTTCTGTATCCCGCGTTGCAGGAAACGCACAGACAAAGGCGATGAAACAAGTTGCCGGAAAACTGAAGCTTGATTTAGCACAATATCGTGAGATGGCAGCGTTCTCACAGTTTGAGTCTGACCTTGACGCAACTACTAAAAGCTTTTTGAATAGAGGATCAAAGATGACTCAGCTTTTGAAGCAAGGGAAAAATAAACCCTTAGATCTCGCTTCGCAGGTTGCTGTTTTCTGGGCAGGTGTAAACGGTCATTTGGATGAAGTACCAGTGAATGACATCGAGAAATTTGAAGAGAAATTTGTTAAAGATTTGCAATCGAGAGGCAAAGTTCTTCTTGGAAGAATCAATAAAAACAAAATATTGGACAAGGAAGATGAGAAAGAGTTAGCGAAGTTTGTAAAGGATAATTTAAGTTAATATGAATTTACGCCAGGTAAGAAAAAAAATAAAATCCATCACCAACGTAAAGAAAATTACGAAAGCCATGCAACTGGTCTCAGCGGTTAAAATGAAAAAAGCCCAACAAGTCGCGGTTGAAGGAAGACCGTATCAGGAGGGACTCGAGTCTATTATCAAAAAAGTTGTATCAACGGTTGATGTCACGACTTCACCTCTTTTGAAACAGATCGACCCCGCCGGAAAAAAAGAACTTGTTATATTCATCACCGCTAATAAAGGATTGTGTGGTGCGTTCAATGTGAATCTTTTTCGGTTACTCATGAGAAAAGAGAATATGAAGCAGATGGATTTTATAACCATCGGTAAAAAAGGTGCAATGTTTTTATCGCTCACGGGGAATGAGGTTGTTGCAGATTTTTCAAGCTCCTCACCTGTTTCTGAGACCTCCGCAATCTTTCAGATGATTCTCAAAAATTTCCTTGAGGAGAGATACGCAAAAGTTTCTGTAGTTTACAATAAATTTATCTCCACTCTCCACTCAGAATCTATAAAAGAAGTATTGCTACCCCTTACCCTACAGGGCGATATGCAGCAAAAAAAACGACAGGCAGATTATCTCATAGAACCCTCTAAAAAGGAATTACTGGATAATTTACTTAAAGATTTTGTTGAGGAGAAAATAAGAGCGGCTATTTTAAATAGTGAAGCCTCTGAGCACTCTGCACGAATGATTGCGATGAAAAATGCAACGGATAACGCAACCGATGTAGTTTACAGTTTAACATTACTTCGTAATAAGCTGAGACAACAGAAAATTACTTACGAGTTACTTGATATGATTACCGCAAAAGAGTCAGTGGAAAGTAACTAATTAGCCAACCAACAATTATAATTTTATAACATTTATGGATCAAGGAATTATTGAGTCAGTGCGAGGAGTTGTTGTTGATGTTAAATTTCCACAGGAGGAAACACCGAGAGTGTATGACGCTCTTATTGTGGAAACAAAAGAGACGGGAAAACTCACTCTTGAGGTTGAGGCAATTATTGGAAGCGGATCGGTTCGCACCGTTGCAATGGGTGAGACTTTTGGTTTGAGAAGAAAGCAAAAAGTAATAAGCACGGGCAAGCCTATTGAGGTCCCGGTTGGTGAAAAAGGACTCGGTCGTATTTACAATGTTCTCGGTGAGACAATCGATGAGATGGGACCGTCAAAGACTACTAAGATGATGCCTATACACCGAACCGCTCCTGCTTTTACTGAGCAAACGGTAAAACAGGAAGTATTTGAGACGGGAATAAAAGTGATCGATCTTATTGCGCCATTTATTAAAGGTGGTAAGGTCGCTATTTTTGGAGGCGCAGGAACAGGAAAAACAGTCACGATTCAAGAGATGATTCATAATGTCGCGAAACAACACCATGGTGTATCTGTGTTTGCGGGAGTTGGAGAGCGGACTCGTGAGGGAAATGATCTGTGGAATGAGATGAAGGAGACAAAAGTATTAGATAAAACAACACTCGTATTTGGTCAGATGAATGAGCCGCCAGGTAACCGGCTTCGCGTTGCGCTTACAGGAGTTACAATGGCAGAATACTTCCGCGACGAAAAGGGGATGGATACGCTTCTTTTTATTGATAATATTTTCCGATTTGCACAAGCGGGATCTGAAGTCTCAGCACTTCTTGGTCGTATCCCCTCAGCTGTAGGATATCAGCCAACTCTTGCCTCAGAAATGGCAGCACTTCAAGAGCGGATCACCTCAACAAAAAAAGGTTCAATCACCTCAATTCAGGCCGTGTACGTGCCTGCAGATGATTACACTGATCCGGCGCCTGTTGCAACATTTGCGCACCTTGATGCCTCGCTTACTCTTGAGCGCTCACTTGCTGAGCAAGGGTTATTTCCCGCAATTGATCCTCTCACCTCCTCCTCCCGTGCGCTTGATCCCTCAATTATTGGTGAGGAGCACTACACTGTTACCAGAAATGTGTTGAAAACTCTGCAACGTTACAAAGATTTGCAGGATATTATCGCGATTCTTGGTATGGAAGAGTTGTCCGAAGAAGATAAAATTACAGTTTCTCGTGCTCGTAAAATTCAACGATTCCTCACCCAGCCAATGTTTGTGGCAGAACCATTTACGGGACGAGCGGGAAAGTATGTATCAATTAAAGACAATGTGCGTGGGTTCAAAGAGATTCTTGAGGGTAAACATGACAGTAAATCAGAAACCGCATTTTATATGGTTGGGACTATTGATGAAGTAAAGTAATTTAATAATTCGTCATTCTGGTGTCACTTCGTTCCCCAGAATGACGTATAAGAAAAGAATGATAATACAACTTAAAATTCTTACCCCTCAAAAAAAAGTAGTAGAGGAGGAGGTTCAGTCTGTTACTGTTCCATCAGCTGAGGGTGAGATTACTATTCTGCCCCGTCACGCAAAGCTACTCACCACTCTTCGAGAAGGAATTATTACTATCCGAAAAAATTCCTCAGAAGATCATCTCTCAATTGGTGGGGGATACCTGGAAACAGATGGAAAAGAACTTCGCATTCTTGTTTCACAAGCATACCATCAACATGAAATTAATGAGGAGATGACAAAAAAAGCGTTAGAAGACGCACGTCGTATAATGCAAGAATCAAAAGATCAGCCAATGAGAGTCGCTGCGGAAGTTACTATTAGACGATCCGTTATAGACCTTAAGCTTCTGAGGAAGAAGAGGAGAACGAATTACCAAGTAACCAACTAATCAACCAACTAACCAAGTAACCTCATATGACTTTAATTATTGTAGAGTCTCCCACAAAAGCCCGAACATTCAACCGCATCCTCAAAGGTAAGGGATACTATGTGTTCGCAACTATGGGCCATATCCGCGACCTTCCGGCCAATACTATGGCGATAGATTACACAAAGAATTTTGAGCCGCAGTACCAAATTATCGCGGCGAAACAGAAAGTAGTAACCGAACTGAAAAAACTCGCGAAAGAAAATGATGAAGTAATTCTTGCAACTGATCCTGACCGTGAGGGCGAATCAATCTCCTACCACGCGGCGTATATTTTAGGACTAGTAAAAGAAAAATGGCCGGAAATTATTATTGACAAAAAAAAGCCACTTAAACGCATTGTGTTTCACGAGATCACTCAACACGCGCTTACAGAGGCCCTTGAACACCCCGAGGAACTTCGCATTGATCTGGTGAAAGCACAGCAGGCTCGGCGTATCTTAGATAGAATTGTGGGGTATGAACTCTCCCCCCTTCTCTGGAAAAAAATGGGAAAAAATTGGTTATCTGCGGGGCGCGTACAGTCCGTAGCTTTACGTATTGTTGTGGAGCGTGAAAAGGAGGTTAAGAATTTCAAGATAGAAGATTACTACCAACTATTTGGAAATTTTACGGATAAAGAGGTGATTCGCGCCAAATTAGCAAGTAAAAATACTATACCCTACGAACAGAAATTTACCCTAAAATTGTTTGCCGGAGATTATCAGTACACCAAAACAATTATCGACGCGACAAATGTTGAGAATCTGCAAAAAGACGTACAATCGGATACTTACAAAATTTTAGAAATAACAGGTGAAACAAAACCGCGCTATCCCCCGCCTCCTTTCACCACGTCACTCTTACAGCAAGAATCATTTCAGAAATTTGGATTTTCATCCCGTATGACAATGCGCATTGCGCAAGACCTATATGAGCGGGGCATCATCACCTATCACCGTACGGATTCATTCAACCTATCAACACAGTTTGTATTTCGCGCGAAAGATTATATTGAGGCAACATACGGAAAAGAGTACGGGTTGGAAAAACCACGAGGATACCGCACCAAATCCCGCGGTGCGCAGGAAGCCCACGAGGCAATTAGACCAACTAAGTTAGAGCGAACCGCAGACTCACTAGAAGTTGATAAAAAGATCACCAAAAATCATAAAAAAGTGTACAAACTTATTTTTGATCGGGCAGTTGTAACTCAGATGAAAGAGGCTCAAATTAAACACATTAAGACAACAATTGGGGGAACAAAAGGATATGTGTTTGAGTCTGAGATGCAGAACGTAGTGTTTGACGGTTTTTTGAAAGTTCTCAATCCGGAGTTCGCAGAAAAAAATAAGTATGTGTCACCCTTTACCGTTGGGGACATGATAAAACTCGAGTCTGTGGAAACACAGGACAGTAAAACGAAGCCGCCTCCCCGCTTTAATGAGGCAACGCTTATTCGCATTATGGAAGAGAAGGGGATTGGCAGACCTTCAACGTATGCTCCTATTATTTCCCTCATTCAAGATAAAAATTATGTAGAAAAGCAGTTTCGCTATTTTGCACCCACTAAATTAGGGGAGGCAATCTCTGATTATTTATCTGGCGCGTTTCCCAACGTGTTCGAGCTTGAGTTTACCGCACAAATGGAACAGAGCTTAGATGATATTGCAGAAGGGAATAAAGAGTTGGTTGCAACGCTTACCGATTTTAACACCCCCTTTCACAAACTTGTTGAAGAGAAGAAAAAAGATAAAACAGTGATTGATGTTGAAGAAACGTTAGATGAAAAATGCGATAAATGTGGAAGTCCTATGGTGGTGCGTTTTTCAAAGTTTGGAAAATTTATGGCATGTAGTAATTATCCAACCTGCAAATCCACGAAACCGTTTCTCACATTTATTAGTAATCACTTTTGTCCCGAGTGTAAGGGCCGGCTCACGATACGCTTCAGCAAAAATCGCAAAAAATTCTATGGATGTGAAAATTATCCAAAATGTAAATATTCCTCCTGGACTTTAAAACCAACTGTAAAAGAGGTGAAAGTTCTGGTACAATAGTATTCCATGTCGAAGGTGAAGTATATATTCGTATCTGGAGGTGTAATCTCCGGCATTGGAAAGGGCATTACGGCAGCCTCACTTGCCTATCTTCTCAAATCTTCAGGCTATAAAGTCTCTCCCATAAAGTTTGAGAATTATCTCAATGTTGACGCCGGAACCATAAATCCTATTGAACATGGCGACCCATTTTTATGTGAGGATGGCACTGAGGCAGACATGGATATTGGGAGTTATGAAAAATTCTTAAATGAAAATATGGGTCGTGATAATTTTGTCACCATGGGACAAATTTATCAAACAGTAATTGAACGGGAACGGAGATTTGAGTATAACGGTGAGGATGTTGAGGCGATTCCTCACATAACAAATGAAATAATAGACCGGATAAAATCTCTCGCGAAAAAGAAACAAGCTGAAATAGTAATTATTGAGTTGGGAGGAACTGCAGGTGAGTATCAAAATGTTTTTTACTATGAAGCCTCCCGTATTATGACCTTAAAAAATCCAGGCGACGTCATACACGTCCACGTAAGCTATGTCCCGACTCCCCATCATCTCGGTGAACCAAAAACTAAACCGACTCAGTTGTCTGTGCGTACCCTAAATTCTATGGGAATTCAGCCAGATTTTATAATTGCCCGTTCTGCTCTTCCCCTTGATAAACGGAGAAAAGATCGTTTTGCCTTGTTTTGCAATATGCACTCTGAAGATATTATTTCAAACCCAGATCTTGAGTCTGTCTATGAGATTCCCCTGGTGCTTCACGACCAGGATCTTGATAAGCGAGCGCTTCAAAAACTGCATTTGGAAGAGCGAAAACCCGATCTTACCGAGTGGAAAAAATTAATTGTGCGAATTAACGCAAAAAAAAGTAAGCAGGTTGAGATTGTAATTGTTGGAAAATATTTTGGGACAGGTGACTATCAACTACGAGATTCGTATGCTGCGCTTTTTGACGCTATAGATCATGCGTCGTGGCAGGTTGGTGTTGCGGTAAAGACGCGGTGGGTTGACGCTGAAAAAGTAGAAAAAGAGGGGACTAGTATTATTGGAAAACCTGACGGGATAATTGTGCCCATTGGGTGGGGAATCCGCGGTTCGGAGGGAATGATTACAACAGCGGATTACGCGCGCCGAGAAAAAATTCCCTACCTTGGTCTTTGTTATGGCATGCAGCTTGCGGTTATAGCTTTTGCCCGCGAGGTATTGGGTTGGAAAGACGCCAATAGCACTGAGTGTAATCCCGATACAAAACACCCGGTCATTGATTTTATTCCAAAACAAAAAGAGCTCATGGCAAAACGAGCGTATGGCGGCACAATGCGTCTCGGTGGGTGGGAGGCCGTGATGAAAAAGGGTACCATGGCCTATGAAATATATGGAAAAAAAGACATAACCAGTGAGCGACATCGGCATAGGTATGAGTTTAATAACAAATACGCAGAAGAGTTTGAGAAGAAGGGTTTAATAATTAGTGCGAAGTCAAAACACGAAAATTTATGTGAAATCATTGAACTTTCTCCAAACGATCACCCGTTTTATCTGGGCACGCAAGGTCATCCTGAGTACAAAAGCAGCCCCTTAAGCCCCCATCCAATCTTTATAGCCTTCTTAGAGGCTTGTAAAACACATGCCTAAATGGTACAATAATCTCTCTATGGCAAACTCAATTTCTTACAAAGAAACATCATTCATGGTCGGCGACATGATTACGGTGAGCTACAAGATCAAAGAAGGAACTAAGGAGCGACAACAACTATTCCAAGGTATTCTCACAAAAATAAAAGGAGATAATGTACAGGATCGTATGATTACGGTTCGAAAAATCTCAAACATTGGACTCGGTGTTGAGCGTATTATTCCTTTAAATTCACCTTTCATCGGTGGGATTAAACTCATAAAAAAATCAAACTATACGAAAGCAAAACTCTACTTCCTACCCGGCCTCTCCGGCCAAAAGCTAAATCACAAGCTATATAAAAATAAAAAAAACTGCATATAATAAATTAATGCAGCAGAGTACCAACAAACAAACAGGCAAACTCGGTGAAGATTTAGCGGCACACTACTTAAAAAAGAACGGGTATACAATTCTCCACAGAAACTATGCGACGCGATATGGCGAACTCGATATTGTTGCCACAAAGAATAATAAGGTATGTTTTATTGAGGTGAAAACACGTAGCAATCTTCTCAAAGGTAAACCACATGAGGCAGTTACTTACCGAAAAATTCAACATCTAAAGTTTGCTGCTGAAATTTATCTCTTGAAAAACAAAATTAAAGACTGTAAGCTTTCGCTAGATAGTATTTCCATAATTTTAAATCCAGACAATACAGCGCTTGAGATTAAATTATTCGAAAATGTAATTACTTAGAAAGGAGGTGAAATAAATGATAGTAGTTGTAAATAATTTTGTCACCGCATTTTTAGCAAGTTTACTCAATTATCTTCCCCGTTTTTTTGGAGGACTCATAATCCTTCTTATCGGACTGCTTTTGGCAAGCATTTTAAAGCGGATACTCATCTCGCTTTTTAGTTTTTTTAAATTGTCAGTGCTGTTGCAGAAAACTCGCCTCATGGAGCGGAGCGAAGTGATTGTATGGGAGGAAGTTCTTGCTGAAATACTCCGGTGGACCGTGGTGATTCTTTTCCTCATTCCAACTCTCGAGGTGTGGGGATTATCGCGTGCAACAGGAGTGTTAAATCAGTTCCTTTTTTATCTGCCAAATGTAATTGTTGCCGTGGTAATTGCGTTTGTGGGACTTCTCGTATCAAACTTAGTATCTGACGTAGTTCGTCACAGCTTCACCTCAATGGGCTCAACCTCTGCCAATACCTTATCAGTGTTTGCAAAATGGGCAATTGTGTTTTTCACAGTGTTGGTTGTATTAAACCAGCTCGGTGTAGCTCAGGACTTAATCAGAATTCTGTTGACGGGAATTGTTGCAATGCTTGCGCTAGCAGGCGGACTCGCGTTTGGACTTGGTGGACAGGGTGTTGCGAAGGATATTTTGGAAGAGTTGCGGAGAAAGTTGAAGTAAATGTTCGCACAAGGATAAATGAGCCGGGTGCAGAGAGTGTGAATTGTGACGAGAGAATCTCGTCGATTGCATCATTCTCTGCGCCCGGTTTTGTGCTTCGAAAAGTCTCAGAGATTTTTCCGCCACCGTCGATAGACATAGTTTCCTATAAGATTTGACAGTAAGAACCCGAGGAAAAGTGAAACTACTGCGAGTATCGCGTAGTAGAGAGCATAAAACCATAGGTATTCTGATTCTACTCGTAGCAGAATTCTAGATCCCTCAATGAGCATGAAAATCGCGATGGCAAACGGAATAGTCTGCGACTCGTTGCCAATGATTAAGCTGTGGATGGCCAATTCTCGGTAGGTAGCGATCGCGAAGAACGGAATCGAAAGCAGAACGAAGGCAATGCCGAGAAGTTCCATTAGATAACTCCTTTCCAGGCTGTTTATTTTTTGCTTCGCGATTTGGTCTGGAGAAACCAGTCCCCCCCCTACCCGCTAGCCGTTTGGAGCAAATCGCTTCAGACCATATAAGAGTCCGAAGAAAAACCCAGCGAAAGAAAACATTGTAATAATCGGTAAAAGAATTTCTCCAGGCTTGAGCACGAGAATGCTGACAAAAATGATCACAATGAAAACTAGAGAATCGACCACAATAACAACTGCAGCTTGTCGCGACATAAATCCTCCCTTTCCTATCTTCTGCCATCTTTCAGCAGAGACAATCAATTGTCATCTATCATTGCGAGGACTCCGACGTACGTCGGAGGACGTGGTAATCCTGTTTAAACTAGATTGCTTCGCTAGCGCTCGCAATGACAACTGGATCCCGACTGAAGTCGGGATGACAAATAATTGCCTTGCTGAAAAACGGTTTATAAAGACTTTTCGCAAGTTGTAAAGGTGCTGGAATACTAGGATGCTTACCCCAGATTCCAAATTTCCTGATAGGTATTATATAATATACGCAAAGCTCCCATCGTCTAGCGGCCTAGGACATCTGGTTTTCAGCCAGAGAATCAGGGGTTCGAATCCCCTTGGGAGCACCCAGAGCGATACCTTGAGTATCGAAGATAGATATAGATTGATATATCGGGCTAATCTCAGTGTTCGAATAGCCCGGATAGCTAATATTCACGATCCTTTAGCGTCGGTTGGACGTCACGAATGTGTGGAAACACACATTTACTGATGTACTAACCGGCGCTATTTTTTTAAACTAATCTTATTTGACTCAGGCGGTCTTATGGTGTAATCTCGATATATGGTAAATGTGACGTTAGAGCCAGGTGTGTCTGCGGAATCAAGTGCTGCAAACATTAAAAGAACTATTGTTCCCATTCTAGATAAGGCTCCCAATATTGTTGCCAAGTATGATGAGGGCACCAGTAAAATCTCAATAGCACCTCGGCATATTACAGAGGCTAATAAAACGCACGCTGTCAGTGAAAGTGAAGTCGGAAAGGGGAAAGAGGTAGTAGTAGGATTAGCAAAAATGTTACGGGAGGAGCTACGTGTCCCAGGTGTACTGTATAGCGAGTTAAGTCGTGTTATTCATAATGTTCTATCAGGTTCGCATCCTGTTGGTATGACAGGAGCACGGGAGCTGGTCACCCCGATTCTAAGAAACAAATTAGGACTGATATTTACAGAGGGCAGTTATAGAGTTCCTTATGATAAAACAAGCAGCATTGTATCTGAAAAAGGTATCCCCCCTGAAATAGCCGAGATTGTAACCATCGCTGCCACAAGTCACGTCGCACGAGTTATTGACGAGGCAGTTACTGCCGCAGTTGTACAGAAGGATACGGTATATGAAGAGTCTGCACGACAGTCGTTGCAGCAAACAACAGAGAAAATAGCAACACAAAAAGCAAGTATAGGCGAGTATGAAACAAAGCAGTCAGAACTGCAAGGAGACGCTGCTTCCAAAGAAGCTCGTGCAAAACCGTTAAAAGATAGCATGAGTCAGATACAAGCCGTGCTCAGAAAAACATGTGGCCATCTTCCTGAAGGGAAGATTAATGAACTTACCCAAAGATTGCGAACAGAAATTGCAGGATTACAGGAAACAGGATTGATTTTTAATAAAAGGGTAGAGTATCAACCGCAACGTTTAGCTGCCATTGATAAAGTCATCACACAACTCATGGATGCGGCTGGCGTACCTGCCGAACCTTTTGAAGCAGTAGGTTTACAAAATGCCGGCAATGCATTAATCAGGCTTGCTGAAACTCACGTACAAAATAACCGCGATATACAAAACATGCGGCCCCAAGATTTATTTACCCAGTTAGAGGACATTTTAGTCCACAATTATTCCTATGGATTACAGCCGGTGCTTCAATCTCAACGCGAACTCCTCAACAAACTTGAGAAGCAGGATCCGGAGAAAGCAAAGCAGTACACTTTAGACTTAGCAGTACGTACGATTGCCATAGATATTGCAAAGAGAGGAATTGGCACTACTTCTCAATCGAAGTATTCTTTAGGGGATTACGCATTCACACAGACCCTCAATCGCAATTTAAATGATATAGTTCGTGAGAATCCAGAGCAACGCACCATCTTAGATGATGTCGATAGCACGCGACAGGCAAGAGATCAGGGAAAACGAGCAATTGAAGAACAAAGGAAAGCTCTTGAACTACTCAATAAAACTGAAGAAGAGCAGAAACAACACGTAAGTTCTTTGGAGCGGATGCGTGAGACAAGGAGACAAGACCTAAAAAATCCTATTCTTGCTCAGGTACTAACCCGGGCCGACGGAGAACCCATAGATCCTGATTTAATAAAAAGAAACGGAGGAATCAATAGTTCTCATTACTTAGAATCGCAAATAATGTCTGATTTCATAGACGCGATGTTTAAGGGCTTACCTCATTTTGTTGCCAAGGACGATCGTCATCCCGAAGTTGTTGATTTTCTTCCAACGCTTGTTTCCGCTATTTTACCCGAGAGTAACTCTCGTTCTCGAGATGCAGTGTATTTAGTTTGTGATCTTATAAGAAAGTATCCAAAATATCTAAATAACAGAAGGGTCATGAGTAATAATTTCATATCAGGATTAAATGTTGCGTCTGAGGTGCTGTACGAGATAGCTCGAGGTGGAAAAGTTACTCCGGTCCCACGTCTGGGCTCAGACGGATTAAATCAATTCATTCGAGGTTTACGTATTCCCCGCTACTATATTGTTTCCCGTTATAACCTCATGAATCCTGACGCACATGGAGAACACGGTAGTGAAGCGTATTCGATCCCGAGTGAACGCGTAGCAAAACTTGGAAGTGAAAAACTTCTAACATCACTTCTTTCTACCGATAAAACAGGAGGATTTTACATCGTGGAGCGAAAATAACCACAATCCATTTCACGGCTAATTAGCCTCAAATTATAACCCATAGTACTTGCTTTATATCCTCATTTTTGGTATACTTTCCTTTGATAAATTTGAAGCCCTATACAGCTATTGCTGCCGTATCATGGTTTCAAATATAAAGCATTTCATTGCACTTTGACAGCTTAGGAAAGCTAAAATTCTATGGGTGGGTTTATGTTTCGATCGGATCGGGATAGAAACTCATCCATAGGATGGGCACGAGCGAAAAGGAGCAAGATTATGCCAAGGCACCAGGGCAGGGGCAGGGATTACTATGTTGGCGATCGTCCATGGTGGTCGATCGATGATGCCAACAGACGGGCAGCAGACTACGAGGCTGGGCGTCGCACACCAAATTTCGACGATGTAGCTTGCGCCGTTATGAAACTCAAGGACGGTGGTTATCCCGACTGGGAGGACCGTGAAGCTCGGGTCATTCTCGCTACCGCACAACGCAATGGGATTCCTATCCCAAGATCACAGTCAGCTGAGCAGATCAGGAGGTGGTACGGCCAATAGTTCATCGAAGCGATAAAGTTTAAGGAGAGTTTAAGATGAACCAGACCAGCAAAACCCGCTCAAAGCTTCCATTCCACGACGGAGACCGACAGCTTGTCGCTGTGGCTCCAGATCATCTAGGAGCTACGCGCGGCCAGAAGTGGATGTTCAATGTGGTGGATTTGGATGGCGAGGAATACGGTACTCGAACTGCCTTAGCGACGGCCACGACAACCGAGCTGGTGCATAAGGTGATGGATCTTTTGCACCAGACTTCGTTGACCGAGGTAGATGAGTGGTCTACTGAGGTTGAGGCCTGGATCAATCAAATCCACACCGCCTACCACGCCCGCAATCCAACTGCATAGCTTTCCCGCTGTTCACACAGCATCCTCTAGATCCCGCAAGGGGTCATCCCGCAAAGGCGGGATTCTGCAAAGATAGAGGGTGCTTATTTTATGGTTTGAATCCCTATCTCGAGTATAAATTCATAAACTCTTTCCCAAATCTGGTTTGGTTGCGGGATCATTGGGGGACCCTTCAATAACTTCATGCACCTCATAGAGCTTATAGTATATGTTATAATATAGATGTACTGCCTGCGGTAAGAGCTACCTCAGGTAGAATTGACATTCAGAGAATGGAGAGGCAATGGCGAGTACGTCTGACAAGCAGCGAGCGATCAATTTCGCATACGGTCTTGTACGCTCGAAAGCACCAGCGAGTGCGGAACTCCTGGGCGCAATACGTTTGCTGCGCGACACGGGTTGCGACGCAGATGTGCTGATTTCGCAGTGCGAGGAGCGAGCTTACGAGCGGGCATACATAGAGACACTCCCGGCGCAGCGAGAACTCAATGCTCAATTGTTCCCAAGCATGGTGCGGGGTACTCCTTTGTGGTACCGGCCGTTGACTAATCTCGACGGAGAGCCAGTAAAGTTCGTCACGTTCAACCCGAACACACCCGATAAAGTCCGTATCCAGAAAGGAACAGGACGCATTAACGAGGTGGACTCGGGAAAAGTCTGGGGGAGCGACAAAGAAGGACTCGAATTCGAGCAGAAGCTCGACCTTTTAGTCTAGACTCACGACTCGACCGAATGGCGCTGGATGGGTCTCTGTTCCCTTGAACAGAAATCCATCCCAGCGCTTTTTTTATAACAAATCATAACGTACGTTTTTGTACATGGTTTGAATACTCTATGAAGTTTTGTAAAGTTTATTACACCCCCTGATCGTTAGTTGGTAACTCCGATTTCTAAGCGTTTCTTCACAAACTGACCAAATTCATTGAGGGTGGTCCAGTCGGCCTCAAGCATGGGTGGCTCATCATCGGGAGGATGATATACATACGCGACCCAGGGTAGATTCTTTCGATCAAGGTAATCAAGAAAAGGCTTTCCGAAGTCTTCAACAGTTCCTCTTGTCGTTTCATCCTTCCCTCCATTATGGAAACCCCACTCAGATACTATGACTGGATAGGTTTTGGCGAGAAATCCAAAGCGTTTCTCCCACCCGGCAACTTGGTCTTCTCCTTTAGGAACGGTGTTAGGATAGATGTGGGCAACATACACAAGATTGGTATCACTATATGGATTCTTTGGCACATCGGAAAGATCACTGGTATATTTAGGGCCTGATCCGAGGATAATATTGTTTGAGTGCTGACGAACTGTGGCAATGAGAAGTTCGCCAGTCGGTCGCCAAGCGGCCCAGTCAAAATCATCATTCGTCGGGTCGAGTCGACCCACAGGCTCATTGTAAATCTCAAAGAGTACATGTTTTCTCTGACCATAACGAGCGGCAACTTTGTTCCAGAAGGCAACCGCCATGTTGGTATCCGTGTAGTGGACTTTTGCCGGATAGTTGGGGAGCATCGTAGTGTCGGAATCTGACTCATACCAACCGCCAGGCCGCCCGATTACATGGTATGAGATAATGGCATAGAGCCCATTTTCTTGGGCCAGATCAACCATACGGTCAACATAGGTGGCAAGATACTTATCACCTCCGACTAAAAAATAGTACCCAGGGTAAATCGGTAGACGAACGACATTCACACCCAGTGCTTTCACACGCGTAAAGTCCTCTGCAATCTTTGCGAAATGATTGTCGACCACACCTTTCTCATTCGCGTCTTTCTCGAGCATAAAAGGGTCTTCAAAATTTACCCCTCGCAGTCGAATTGTCTGTCCCTCTTCTGTAATAATGCGATTACCTGAAACCCTAAGCCTACTGAGTTTCGAGTTTGAGAAAATTTCTGAGTTTTTTGATTTAATAAAAAAACCCACTGAAATTAGGATTCCTATTACAAAAATCGTGAGGAAAAATATTTTTAGCACTGATTATTTAAGTGTAACAATTTCATTTTAATTCTTAATCTGGATCGATCGAATGTTGAATTCACCCTTGATAGCATGAATCCTGATTGAATGTATACCAGTTCTCAAACTAAGACTTAAAGGAATGGTTGTTTGATCTGCGCCACTAGTATCTTTAATACTAACGGATTCCAAAGGATTGCCATCCACCAAAACGTTTAACTCACTGTTCTGATGAGAAGAGTAGACGAGTGAAATCTGATAGGTACTAGTTTGATCAGAACGGACGGTATAGGCAGTCCAGTAGTTAATATCTGACTTGAGGTGAACAGGGCTATCACTACTGGTATCTGTACCTGAGCTGATGTTAAAGCGACCTGCGTTAAGATTAGCAGGAAGCACTATACCATACGTTAATGGTGCTGGAGTTGCTTGATTGAGACTATCTATTACCCGAAATTTAGGAGTATCCAAATTGTTTATGTTGTCAGTAAACCCCCATTGATAATCCCCATTACCACAGCAATAATTCAAGAGCTCTCCTCCATTGCTAGTCCAGGCGTTATGAATAGCAATCATAGCTGTTGTCATTCGGGGATCTTTAACTGCTGCTTTCTTAACCGCTTCGCTATGACCAGTTTTATCCAATGTCGGTCCTCCTTCATAGGCGATATGGTGAAGACCAAAAGTAGCAGCCCAATCAGTGTCAGTCTGAAAAGACTTAATTAACTTTGGTGTCAGCAGGGTTGCAAAAAGAGTATCCAATGTTAAATTATCACTATCGTTATCTGGATTGTAATAAGCTGCTCCTCCAAAACCATATAAGTAATAATTGACGGGGTGGTGACTTCCATAAATAGTATCAATAAAGGTTATGGCTTCTTTCCCTACAATGGGTGTATCTTCTTGCGCTGCTAAAATCGGACGAATGCGCGTTCCCATCAGGTTGTCTCCAAAAACTGATCTGAAATCATCGCTGATTTCCTTGATCCGTTTGCCAACCCGTCGCCATCCCCAAACCGCCTCATCGGTTGAGCCATCATAGTTAAGCTGAGATTTACCCGAGCTGACTTCAGCGACTGCTGCATCATGATTATCGCGATGCTCACTGAAAAGTGCATCAGGGTTCCAAACCTCATTACTGTACTCGACATACAAATTCAGGGTGGGGTCAAGTCCATCTTTCCATAGTTTTGCTAATTGAACTACATAATCGTCCGTTGCCTTTGCGGGTATCATAATCCATGCGTCTTTCTTGAGTTCGTTTGAAAGCTGAATGGCAAATTCCCAGGCAGTCGCATCCTTTTTGCCATCTGCTTCTACCGCTTGACTAAAATAGGTTGGCAGCCTGCGATCAGACCAGTTAACCTCTGTATTACCAACAGGATTGTTGAAACCAAACCGAAGAACAGAGGCTTTACTCAATGCAGTTTTATACGGGGTTGTAAAGGTTTCTGTTTCTGTGTAGCCAGGGCGAATCAGCTTAACATTTTTGATACCACCAGATGTATTTTTAAACTCAAGTTGCATATTGCTTTCTCCAGCATCATCACACGTCAAGTTGGCAGTGGTGCTATTTGTTGCGGCATTATATGTCTGGTTGGTGATCCGTCCATTACCCCACTTAATGGTGACAACTGCTTGGCCGAGGAACGAGAGTTTGTATGTACCATTCATACCTTGCTGACCAGACCAAAGTAAAATTATTGCATCCTCAAGAGGCCACCCGTTTGCGTCTATCTTTGGCTTTTCACCGGATAATGTTTTCCAAGGGTCAGCTAGTTTTACAACGTCTACGAGTGGTTTTTCCATACCGTAGTAGCTAAACGCATCTGGATTGTATCCAATCATATTTGTTTTTTTGACATCCTCTTTTTGAGGGAGTGCTGAATGCGGTAAGTTTTTTTGTGCGAAAGGCACTTGTTGAGATTTTTTAAAAAACAGGAACAATCCACTAACGAGAGTCAAGATTATCATTGCAGTACCCACCACATACCAAATAATTCTTGATGCTTTTTGAGGAATGGGCATCTTTTCAACCTCTGGTTGCATATTTAATGGTATAATTTTGTTATGAAATTGCTAGCGGAGATTTTACTCTCAATTATATTTCACCCGATTGCAGTAATTCTTGCATGGATTAATATTGCAGGTCGAGCAGATTTATCAAGCGCACAAAAATTAATCTGGGTTCTTATCTCGTTTGTATGGGGTATTGGACCTATCCTTTATATTCTGATTGGGAATGGTCAATTGTGGTAATGAAAAAAAGAAGAGAATTGGAGAGGTTAGATTAGAGTTTGTTGGTTGATTTTTATATAGAATAAAAAATGGGGTGGCCAGATCGCTGGCCACCATTACGACTTCTTCTCCTAGGTCAAATTCGCGTGGATACGACCCGAGAAGAACACCTTGTCGTCGACGAGCAAGCTCACCGAGTGACCGACGGGCTTGTCATCCTTGACGGGTGTTTTGTCCGGCTCGGGGACTCCCACGGTGTTGGACTTGTCCGATTGCTGGGATTGCTCCGGCGCAGGGGTTCGGATCGAATACTCCTTCTCGTCTTTATACACCGGGGCAGGCGTCTGGGTCTCGGCCGGCTTTCCGAACAGGCTGTCACGAAGCTTCGCGACTTCGTCCAGAATTCGCCGTCCAGCGTCGATGACGTTGTTTCCGTCCTTCTCGAGGGACTCGAGAATGCTGAGCTGGTTCGCCTGGCTGCGCAACCTACGGGCCTCTTCCTCCTTTTGCTCCGCCTGCTTGGTCAGATCATCCGCGTTGGGAATACCCACGATTTGTCCTCCTGGACACGAAAATGGGAGCTTTATAAACCACGGCCCTCCAATAAGCTCCTCTATTGGACAGGCTTTCTAGCCATGAGCGTATCTCAAAGCTAAAGACTCTGTCCTATAGAATAGAGCGTTTTCTAATAAACCTCTCCAATTTTTAAAGTGCAAACGTCTTTACCCATACATCGAGAGCTGATCTCGTGTATAAATATTGACTTATAGTATTATACCACATGTAAAACGGAGGTCAAGTTATAAGTATAAATCAAGTAGCATGGGTACAGACTCTTTTCTAGTACCAAATGTAGAGTATAATTTTAATACTCTGAACTACTCAATTATAATTTAGTTTGATTCTGTAACCATTTGGAGCAGATGATATCGTTCTTTCTATCAGAACATAACGCATATTTAGTGGGTGGACTGTTGGGACTTGTTGTATGGTTGGGGATCTTTCTTAAGCGATCTGATCTTCGTAACGAAATGATTATTATGTCTATTGTTGGAGGATTACTTGCGGTATTTACTGAACCGTACTTTCTTAAAGATTACTGGAGGGCAGAACTTATAAGCGGGTTTTCTCTTCCCTTTTCCGATTTCCTTTTTGGTTTTTCCTGGGGAGGAGTAGCTGCCACAATCTATACCATTGCTTTTCCCGGGACACGGTGGAATCCAGTATATAAATCACATACAGTATTATTCTTTATTATTCTCTTCAGTTTTTTACTGCTATTTCATTTAGGAGTAAATTTTACGAGTATAAACTCAATTTATATAGCTATCTTAATGACTGTTTTATCGAGCACTGCTGGACTTCTTTTGCGAAAGGATTTATTTGGCATAGCCTTTACGAGCGCATTTATTTTTAGCATTATCTATTTTGCTTTCTTTCGGGGTTTTATATTATTGTTGTATCCTCAGCTGCTTATTAAGTTTTGGTTATTACACAATTTGTCAGGAATAAATATTATTGGTGTGCCGATTGAAGAGATATTGTGGGCTGCAAGCTGTGGATTTATGTTTGGCCCAGCATATAAATTTATGAACGGCTTGGGAAAAAAATAATATGAAAAAACTAATTCTTGCCTCCTCATCACCACGGAGAAAACAATTAATGGAAGTGGCGGGTCTTGTATTTACCATTATTCCGAGTAAATTTAAAGAAAATCTAGACATCAATATCGCGCCCCAGGAACTTGTGGAATACTTATCCTTTCAAAAAGCTCAGGAAATCTCTATTAGGCACAAAAATGCAGTGATTATTGGTGCCGACACTATTGTCGTATTGAATAACAAAATCATAGGGAAACCGAAGCATAAAAAGCATGCGCGAGAAATTCTAAAAAATCTGAGTGGAAAGACACATGAAGTATTAACAGGGTATACTATTATTGACGCGAAAAATCAGATGAGAAAAACAAAAGTGGTACGTTCAAAAGTATATTTTAAAACGCTTAGTAATGAGCAGATAGAAAATTATATTGCCACAGATGAACCACTAGACAAAGCAGGAGCATATGGAATTCAGGGCATTGGAAAAGCACTCATTGAAAAAACAGAAGGGGATTACGCTAATATTGTCGGATTACCGATTCAAACACTATTAGCTGATCTAAAACTTTTTGGGATTGTTCCCGAGGCGTAATTTTTTTCTTCATAAGTTTAATAATATCGCTTGTGTGTGAAGAGAAAAGAAGAAATGGGTAAGAAAGAGGTAAGATTCTGGATGCACCTTCGGCTTACCAGAATGACATTTATTTCAAAATTATTGTCAACTCACCTTTATAAGTTCGTTTTGCCAGATCTGTGGCAGTGCCTCGAATTATCTCTTCAAATTTTTTAGTGAGTTCACGGCCGATCACAATTTTATGTTCAGGAAAAATTTCAGCTATAAGAGTAAGTGTTTCCACAACTCTCTGTCCTGACTCGTAAAAAATAAAACTAGTCTCAGGAATAATTGTTTTTATTCCCTGTAGTTTGAGAAGTAATTTTTTAAGGTGAGATGCTTTTTTTGGAAGAAAACCCATAAAAAGTGAAAACTCAGGGTTAAACCCTGCATAAACGAGCGCAGTGGTTGCTGCAGTTGCACCCGGAATGACGGTGAAGGGAATGTTTCGTTTTATAACGGTCTGCACAAGTAATAAACCGGGATCTGAAATGAGTGGCATACCTGCCTGTGAGATAAGCGCAATATTTTTATCTTCTTCTAAAAACGCAATTATTTCGGGTAGTTTTTCAAACTCTTTTTCCCTATAATAGGAAATTAATCGTTGACTTGGATTTCGACTAAGATTAAAAAGTTCCTTTATTTTTTGCAAAAGCATACCAGTTGAGCGAGTGTCCTCGGAGAGGATGATCTCAGCCTCCGAGATTATTCTCGCCTGGCGCAGAGAGAGATCTTCGAGATTGCCAATGGGTGTGCCAACAACGTATAGCATATGAATCACGTAATTGAAATTCTATCTAGCCTTATTATACAGGTAATTAGCGCTTCGGGGTACGCTGGAATTTTTATACTCATGGCACTTGAATCTGCACTCATTCCGATTCCTTCAGAGATAACTATGCCATTTGCTGGCTACCTTGCGTCAATTGGACACTTTAACGTCTACGTGGTGATACTTATTGGAGCTTTCGCAAACCTCGTAGGTTCGTTGATCGCCTATTGGCTCGGGTACTGGGGAGAAGAAGCGTTTATTCACACGCTTATCAAGAAATATGGTAAATATGTCTTGGTGACAATTCATGAGTATGAACACGCAGAAAAGTGGTTTAGAAAGTATGGCCAAAGTGTAGTTTTTTTCTCAAGGGTACTGCCGATTGTGCGAACATTCATATCCCTTCCCGCAGGTGTTTCAAAAATGGATTTTAAAAAATTTGTTGTTCTAACGTTTATTGGTTCATTAATTTGGAGCGCCCTCTTAACGTATATTGGGTATATTTTGGGGAAAAACTGGAACTCCCTTCATCCCTATTACCAAAAGTTTGAGTATGTAATCGTTGGAGCGCTCGCTATTGTCGTGGCCTACTACATGTACCACAAGTGGAAAAAACTTTCTTCTAAAAAATAACCCCTTAAAGTAAAGACAATTAACCGTCATCCTAAGTGAATTCGAACCTCCGAGGTTCGGATTTATAGCTGAAAAGAAGTATTAATGCATGGTTGGACTAGCAAACGATCGTTCAATAGTGGTATAATTATTGCTTTATGTCATTTCAAATTTCTTCGAATTTTGAGCCTACGGGAGATCAACCGCAAGCTATAGACAAACTCACCCGCGGGGTGGAATTTGGCTTAAAGAATCAGGTACTTCTTGGCGTAACGGGTTCGGGGAAAACATTTTCCGTAGCCAAAATTATCGAGAAACTCCAGATGCCGGCGCTCATTATATCTCACAACAAAACACTTGCCGGTCAACTGTACCAGGAAATGCGCGACTTTTTCCCTACTAACGCCGTCTCCTATTTTGTTTCCTACTACGATTACTATCAGCCCGAGGCGTATATTCCTACCTCAGATACCTACATTGAAAAAGAGGCGCAGATAAACGAACTCATTGACAAACTACGATTACAATCCACCACTAACATTTTAACCCGAAAAGATACTATTGTTGTTGCATCAGTTTCCTGCATTTATAACATCGGTTCACCCGTTGAATACGGAAAGTCTATTCTTACGTTAATGGTTGGGGGAGAGGCAAACTGGGCGACAATTAGTCATCGGTTGGTAGAACTTCTCTACGACCGCTCAGAGTTTGAGTTTAAGCGCGGTACGTTCAGAATTAGAGGAACTAATATGGATATTTACCCTGCGTATGAAGATTTTGGGTATCGGATAGTATCTGAGAATGGACATATTAAAGAAATCATTAAATTTGAACCACTAACCGGAAAAGAGCTTGAGAAAATTTCGCAAAAACAACAAACTCTCATTATTTATCCTGCAAAACACTACCTAATGGACCCGGTGATTTTTCAGACTGCAGAAAACCAGATTAGAACTGACCTTAAAAAGGAATATGCTGAACTTAAAGCATTGGGACGCGACTTAGAGGCACAACGGCTACTCAAAAAAGTGAACTATGACCTGGAGATGATAAAGGAAGTGGGGTACGTGAATGGTATCGAGAACTACTCTCGGTATTTTGATGGCAGACGGCCAGGGGACCCACCTCACGCGCTTCTTGATTATTTCACCAGTACCTATGGTAAAGACTTTTTAGTATTTATTGATGAGTCTCATATGACGGTTCCCCAAGTGCGGGGGATGTATAACGGCGATTTTGCGCGTAAAAAGAATTTAATAGACTTTGGATTTCGATTGCGCGCAGCGTATGACAACAGACCGCTCAAATTTGATGAGTTTTATCAGATTCCGCCACACTTTATTTACGTTTCTGCAACTCCCAACGAATGGGAGAAAGAGATGGCACAGGAAGAGGTAAAACAAAAAAAGTTTACTGTTCACAACGGAATTGCAGAACAGCTTATTCGGCCAACCGGCATTGTTGATCCTGAGATTATAATTCGCCCCTCAACAAACGAGATTCCAGACCTCGTTGCGGAGATTGAAAAGCGTGTCGCAAAAGGCGAGAAAGTGTTAGTTACTACATTGACAAAAAAGACCGCTGAAGATTTAAGTGAGTTTTTAAAAGAAAAACAGGTACGCGCCGCTTACCTTCACTCAGATATTGATACCTTAGAGCGGTCTGATGTGCTGGATAATCTGCGAAATAATGAGTTTGATGTATTAATCGGAGTGAATCTCCTGCGAGAAGGTCTTGATTTGCCTGAGGTGACACTAGTTGCTATTCTGGACGCTGATAAAGAAGGGTTTCTTCGTTCCAAAACTTCTCTTATTCAAACTATGGGACGAGCGGCGCGAAATGTTTCAGGGTCTGTTATTATGTACGCGGACATTATAACAAAATCAATAAAAGAATCAACTGAGGAGATAGATCGTCGTCGAGAATACCAGGTGAAATACAATACTGAACATGGCATAGTGCCAAAAACTATCATTAAGCAAGTGAGGCAAAAGATTATTGAAAAACCAGAAGATTATATGGTGTATGACGCGAAAGGTTCAAATGTAGGGCTTGATTATGTCTCACAAATTAGTTCAGAGGCGTTAACACCGTACGACCGAAAAAAAGTTGTGAAGCGACTTGAAAAAGAGATGAAAAAACAGGCAGAAGATTTAAATTTCGAACTTGCGATTATGATGAGGGATAAGGTGAGAGAGTTAAAAAATACAACACGGTAATATGTTAGACAAAATCACAATCAAAGGAGCCAAGGAGCACAATTTACAGAATGTGAGCCTTGAGATTCCAAAAAACAAATTTGTCGTGATGACGGGTGTATCTGGATCTGGCAAGTCGTCACTTGCCTTTGACACGATATATGCTGAGGGACAACGCCGGTACGTTGAGTCTTTGTCGGCCTACGCGCGACAGTTCTTAGGCATTATGGATAAGCCAGACGTTGAGAGCATTGAAGGCTTGTCGCCCTCAATCTCAATTGATCAAAAGACCGTAACTCACAATCCCCGATCAACAGTTGGTACCATCACTGAAATTTACGATTACCTTCGCTTACTCTACGCTCGGATTGGTCATCCCCACTGTCCAAAGTGCGGCATTGAGATTAGCAAACTCTCAATTGATGAGATTGTAGACAAAGTAATGAATGCGGTGAATTTGGAAGTGCAAAAAGATAAGATTAAGCCTCACCCATTTTCGATTCTTTCACCCATTGTTCGCCAGAGAAAGGGCGAGTTTAAAGATCTCTTTGAAAATTTAATCAGTAAAGGATACGGTATGGCGCGTATTGATAAAAAACAGGTAAACCTTCAAGATGATCTGGAACTTATAAAATCAAATAAGCATACCATTGAGTCAGTTATTGATACGTTTAGTATTTCTTACAAAGATTTAAAAAATGAGATATACAAGAGTAATTTGCGAACTCGGTTAAGCAACGATATTGAACAAAGCACCAATCTATCGGACGGTTTGGTGATTCTTAAAGCTAATAAAGACGAGCATTTATACTCTGAAAAGTTTTCCTGCCCAAACTGCAACCTCTCTCTTCCTGAGGTTGAGCCACGCATGTTTTCTTTCAATTCGCCCATTGGCGCCTGTGAGATCTGTCGGGGAATTGGCACGAACTACAAAGTTGATCCGGATTTAGTTCTTAATAAGAATTTAAGTATTAACGAGGGTGGCATTATGCCGTTTAGTAAATTTTTTGTAACCGAGACATGGTTTACGAGGCTCATTCGAACTATGGCAGACGAGGAGGATATTGATCTGAATATACCACTCACGAAACTATCAAATGACAAAATTGAAACAATACTGCATGGCACGGGAAAAGTATACCAAGTACCTGGTACTAATCGACACGGACGGCAGACCACCATCCATGAAAAGTTTGATGGGATTGTAGCAGAGTTGGAGAAGCGTTACTTTGATAACACAAATGAGTATGGAGGATATGATGTTGAAAAATATATGCGTGAGGAATTATGTGGGGCGTGTAAGGGAGCAAAACTTAAACCTGAAGTCTTATCAATTACAATCAACGACTTTAATATATCGGAAATTGCCGGCATGTCTGTTGCCGAACTCATTGAGTACGTTCAAAAAGTTTTACCGGGAAGTATTAATCAGTACGAAACATTTATCGCAAAAACAATTCTTAAGGAGATTATTGTGCGCCTTACATTTTTAAATAACGTTGGACTGTCATACCTTACTGTTTCACGAGTCGCAAAAAGTTTATCAGGGGGAGAGTTACAGCGTATTCGGCTTGCCTCTCAAATTGGCACAGGTCTTACCGGGGTATTGTATGTACTAGATGAGCCGTCAATTGGCCTCCATCCAAAAGACGTATCCGCACTCATTCAGACTCTTCATAATTTAAAAGATCTGGGAAATACGTTAATTGTGGTTGAACATGATCAGGAAACAATTGAGTCTGCAGATCACGTGGTTGAACTGGGGCCGTTTGCCGGCAAACATGGTGGCAAAATTATTTTTACTGGTACTGTAGCAGAACTTAAAAAATCAAAAGAAGCTCTCACCGGCCAATTTTTATCGGGAAGGCGAAAGATTGAACTTGAAAAAATGAAGCTTATAGAAACAAGAGGAAAAATCTCAATCAAAGGAGCTACACAGTTTAATTTGAAAAATGTGAACGTGGATTTTCCCCTTGGTAACTTAATCGCGGTAACGGGGGTCTCGGGATCTGGCAAATCAACTCTCATTGTTGAAACACTCTATCCAGCGCTTAAATATTATTTAGATGGCTATTATCACGAGCAAATTGGTGAGTTTCAACGACTTGAAGGGTATCAGTACATTGACCGGGTGTACTTAGTTGACCAAGGTCCCATTGGCAGAACTCCCCGTTCAAATCCCGCAACGTATGTTGGGTTTTTTGATGAGATTCGAGAGATATTCAGCCAAACAACTGAGGCAAAAGCCAAAGGATTTCAAAAAGGCAGATTCTCATTCAACGTAAAAGGGGGAAGATGCGAAAAATGTCAGGGCGCGGGTGTTATTAAGATTGAGATGCAGTTTTTGCCTGACGTATATGTAACGTGTGACGTATGTGAGGGAATGCGTTATAACCGCGAAACAATTGAGGTGAAATATAGAGGAAAAAGTATTTATGACGTATTAAAAATGACGATTGACGACGCTGTTGATTTTTTTAAGAATCATTCGGCAATTTACCTGAAACTTTCATTTTTACAGACTGTTGGACTTGGCTATGTGGAGCTTGGTCAGCCTGCGCCAACATTTTCAGGGGGAGAGGCTCAGCGTATTAAACTTGCCAATGAACTTTCCCGAAAAGATTCTGGAAAAACGCTCTATATATTGGACGAGCCAACGACTGGTTTACATTTTTATGATATTGAGAAGTTGCTTCATACCCTCCACGAACTAGTGAATAGGGGAAATACTGTGGTTGTCATTGAACACAACCTTGACGTAATTAAAAACTGTCAGTATGTGATTGATATGGGGCCAGATGGGGGAGATAAGGGCGGTCATATAGTCTATCAGGGTGATTTGAGGGGCATACTCCAAAGTAAAACCTCCCACACCGCCCACTACTTAAGACCCGTGATGAAGTGATTTATCCCCGTCATTCTGAGCGATGCGCGATTCGAACCTTCGAGGTTCGAATTTAGGATCACAAGAATCACCCAATAAAAAAAGCACTGCTTGAGAGATGAATGGAATGTCCATTCCCAAGCAGTGCAAGCACAACTAGCCGATCTTATTATCTATCACCTAACTCCTCAGGAACATGTTCAGGTTCTATCTGCAAAGACTTGGCCACGATCTGTTCCGCAGAGGCACGATCAAAACCAACTCGCATAAGTTCTTCCACAGTCATACCGTGAACTCGCAGTGGATCAATTTTCCTTTGTGCAAGATGTCCAGCGATGGTACCATTAAGTCCCAACTCGTTGCGATAGTAAGCGTAAAGCGAGGCCTCAGAGCGAGAGACATTCAACGGTTCCCATCCAAAAGGACTGGGCAACAGACGTTCTGCTGGTGGTGACGTCGGAATCAAGTCGTTTATTTCCTGTATCTCCGGAGCCATTTTGACTTCTTCAAGGGTAAGCTCGAATGTGGTTGGCTGATCCGACGCGACTAACGTTCCAAGCTTTCCTATTAAGGAGGGCGAGGTATTGATAAGAATCCTTAGAGATCCGCTCCGAATCTCGATGAGGAACTCGTTAGGCCTGTTGTTCACAGAACTTCCCCTTTCACCTTTGTCTATCTGACAATGTGCGAGTTAGTATTCTAACCTATAGAACAGTGTAAATCAAATGTCATCCTAACTTGTCCAGGATCTTTTGATTCTTGACTCGCTGCGCTTGCCAGAATGATGTAAAAATGTACAATATGATATGCGCTTTATTGTTGCGTTCGTTTTTTTATTTTTTCCACTCTTCCTCACATCTTCTGTCCAGGCTGAGGATTTTACCAATGATTACAAAGCTGAGTACTTCCTCAACACACCCACTGATAGTCAAATTTCCTCCCATGTAAAATTTACCCTTACCCTCACAAACAGTCGCTCAGATGTGTACGTAAAAAAAGTTACTCTCGCGTTTCCTAAAACATTCATCATCAGAAACGTACAGTCGGCAGATGGTAAAACAATAGTCCAACCCGACGCGGCAACAGACGCGACAAAGACTACTATTCACCTTGAGTTCGCAGATCCGGCAATTGGAAAAGATAGCAAAAATGTTGCAGTACTAGAGTTTGATCAAGATAACTTATTTAAAGTAAACGGCAACGTTTGGGAAGTAATCCTGCCAACAATTGAAGACAAAGCAAAAAAAAATTATGAAATTTTGGTACACCTCCCCGCGGATACACAGAAAAAAATCTCGATTGCAAAACCAGTACCCGATGAAATTCATGGAAACACTATCCAGTGGAAAAACGTAGACGCTCGCACTATTTACGCGGTATTTGGTGACACACAGTATTATAAAACACTCCTTAATTACCACTTAAAAAATCCTAAAATTGTACCAGTCTATACTGATGTCGCGTTCCCTCCCGACTCATCGTTTCAAAAAATATTTGTAGACGCGATTGATCCAGCGCCAAATCTTACCTATACAGACGAGGACGGGAATTTTATGGGTCGCTACTACCTAAAGCCGAAAGAACAACTTGACGTACTGTTTTCTGGCACTGTTGGATTGTTCACACTCCCTCGGGCAGACATGATTCCGATAATAAGCACTGCAATCACCTCACAAAAACAATACTTACTTACTGAAAAATCATACTGGAAGTTGGGGCCAGTTGTAGGCATTGAGAATGTAAAAACAGCACAAGATATTTATAACTACCTCGTGAAAAATTTTAAATACAACTATCAACGGGTAAGCAAAGAGGCGAGTCGGATGGGTGCACAGGAGGCACTTTTGCATCCAGATCAACCAGTATGTGTAGAATTTTCTGACACATTCGTCGCCATGGCGCGCGAAAAGGGAATTTACAGTCGAGAGATTGAAGGGTATGGTTTTTCCAATGATCCTCAGCTTCGTCCTCTTTCTCGCGCTTCAGATATCCTGCACTCCTGGCCTGAGTATTATGATCCGGAGCGAGGTGCCTGGATACCGGTTGACCCAACATGGGGAAACACCTCAGGCATAGATTATTTTTCATCCTTTGATTTAAATCACATTACGTTTGCGATTCATGGAAAGCGGCCAGACTATCCGCTACCTGCGGGAAGCTATAAAATTGAAGACTCACACGACATTGCAATTCGCGCCTCACAGACAACTCCTGATGAAAAATTAAACGTGCAACTTCTTTCACCCAAATTTCCTGAGAAAATTACCGATCGCGGTATATATACGTCGAAAGTTATACTGAAAAATAATAGTAATACGTTTGTATACAATGTCCCCGTGAGTGTAACTTCCGATACTATTACTATTACCCCTTCATCACAGATCATCACGTCACTTGCACCATTTGAGCAGAAAGAAATTCCGCTGGAATTGAAAAGCACAGTTGCAAATAAAAAAACAGATGCCCATATACAAATACATGTCCTTAAAGAAAATGTATATAACGGAGTCATTGTGATTTTGCCCTACTATTACGAGTTTGGATTAAAGGTTGGATACGGAGTGCTTATAGTTTCTTCAGGTATACTACTCGTATATTTTATATGGAAACTACGATCAGGTCATCGATGAGGCGGCAAGATATACTCAAACTACCAACAACTACGGGCATATACATTTTTACCCGAGGCAGTGAAATTCTCTACATTGGTAAGTCCGTAAACATAAAATCACGCATCCTCTCCCATATTGAGAACGCGAAAATTGACGTGAAGGAGGCAGGAATTGTGCAAAACGCTGATTCAATTTCCTGCATTATCACTGATTCCGAATTCAAGGCACTCCTTCTGGAGTCGCAACTTATTCGTAAACATAAACCAAAATATAATGCTCGTTGGCGTGATGATAAAAGTCCGCTCTACATAAAAATTACTGTGAAAGATACATATCCAAAAATATTCTCAACGAGAAAAGAGTTTGATAAAAAATCAAAATATTTTGGCCCATTCCCCTCCGTGAAAAGTGTGTATGAAATTCTGCGAGAGATTCGTAGGGTATTTCCCTTTTGTACACAAAAAAATATTATCAAACGCCCCTGCTTCCATTCAAAAATTAATCTGTGCAATCCTTGTCCTAACGTAATTGAACAAATAGAAAATAAAAAGGAAAAACAAAGACTGCATAAACAGTATCGAAAAAATATTCGTAGTATTATAAAAGTACTTAACGGAAAAACAGATCCCGTGTTAGGCGACCTTTATAAACTTCTGAAAAAACTTGCCGCAGAGGAACGGTATGAAGAGGCGCTTGTTGTAAGAAATAAAATTGCTCATTTTGAAAACTTACTACACCGCAAACTGTTTTCACCAGATATAACACCAAACTTTAATATGGCAACTGAAAGTGTTGCAAGTCTCATACATTTGCTGAAGCCTTTTTTTTCACCTATTGAAAGACTCCATCGTATCGAGTGTTATGATGTGAGTAATTTTTCTCAAAAAGATGCAACCGCGTCTATGGTTGTATTTACTGAGGGCCTTATTGATAAAAAAGAGTACCGAAAGTTTAAAATAAAAAATCCTGCATTGAATTCAGATTTTGAGATGATGCAAGAAGTTTTTCAACGGAGGTTTACACGGCACGGAACCGGAGCACTTGACCAGTGGGAACACCCAGATTTACTTGTGGTTGATGGGGGAAAACCTCAACTGAGAATGGTGATCGCCGTATTACAATCATTGCGCGTTACAACACCAATTATCGGTATTGCAAAACATCCAGATCGATTAGTTATGGGAGTAGATCATTTACCAATGATTCGCCCCTCCATCCATCAGCTTGGATTCAATATGGTACGAGCCCTTCGCGACGAATCCCACCGATTTGCTAAAAAGTATCATGTATTTTTGAGAGATAAAAAGATCGGCATATAATCCCCTCAATGTTCTATACTAAAAGAAATGAAAAAGCCGATTCGAATGCTTGTATTTTCACTTGTTGCGCTTATCGTAACTTCTCTGTGGGATAAGGGTTTTATTATTCAACTGCTTCCTGTACCTCTCATTGAAACTGCAGTGCTTATCGCAATTCTTAACTATATTGTAAAACCAATTACTAAAGTTATTCTTCTCCCCTTAAACATTCTCACTCTCGGACTAGTCTCAGTTATCGTATACTGTTTTCTTTTCTATCTCGTGGGAGAACGTACACATCTTCTCTTAATTACAAGCTGGACATTTCCTGGCTTTCATTTCCAATCACTTACCATTCAACAACTTGTCATTAACCGCGTCCAGAATATAGCTTTGTCTTCTCTTTCAGTTTCGTTTATAATATCGTTATTAGAAAAATTACTGTAGGCAGCACGTAACATATGAAACCTATCTTATTAATTCTCAGTATCGTAGTCTCGCTTATTACTATAACCCTTATTCTTATCCAAGGAAAAGGTGCGGGGCTCGGAAACGCATGGGGCGGCGGGGGAGAGTTTTTTCAAACAAGACGGGGGATTGAAAAAGTTACGCTTCGACTCACGGTGATCTTCATTATATTATTTCTCGTGGTATCTTTACTAAATTTATTCCTCAGGTAATGTTTCTTCAAAACAAAACGTTTCGGTATTACTACTGGATTATTCAGGAATTTTTTAAAAAACATCTCAAACTTATACTCCTCAGCTTTTTCCTTAGCATTTTAGGGATTGTAAGTGTCATTTCTTTTTCTCCCTACCTTGTATCTTTTACAACCTCAAAAAAAGATATCATCGGTCTGGTAGGAAATTATGAAGTGCAAAATATTCCAGATACCATTCGCTCAAAAATTTCAAGCGGTCTCTTGTTTATCAATGAAAAAGGCGAGGTCGTACCCGTTCTTACTGATAGTTGGTCACAGAGTGGCGATGGGAAAACATACCGTTTTTTTCTGAAAAAAAATCTTGCATGGAATGATGGTAAGCCGTTTGACGCGAAAGGAGTTAGTTATAAATTTAAGGATGTCGAGACAAAAGTAATAAACGATCACCAAATTGAGTTCCAACTTGCCAAACCACTCCCTATTTTTGCTAGCTACCTTACTACACCCGTTATAAAATATCCTCTTATTGGGGTTGCAGGACTTTACCGAGTTGATGGTTTAAAAACACAGTATGGCGCAGTGAGGGAGATCGATCTCACTCCTAATAAATCAAACCTTTCCTATCTTGTGTATAAATTTTACGACACCGAAACAAAGATGATCGATGCATACCGTTTGGGTGAAATTACGCAGATGACTGTCACAAAAAAATCAGTCGCCGATCAGTTTAGTAAATGGAAAAATACAACTGTTGAAAAGTCTGTGGACTATGGAAGTCTCCTCACGTTATTTTTTAACATGAATAATGAGTTCCTAAAACAAAAAGATAATCGACGCGCGATTGCAAACGCCATATCTCAAGATACATTTAACACACAGGGAGTTTTCGCAATTGGTCCCATCCCTCCAACTTCTTGGGCATATAATCCCAATTTAAAAAAAGTCCCATATGATCCTGATGTTGCAGAAAAAGCTCTTCGCAAAACCTATGACGCATCACAGTCTGGTACTCTCCAACTTAATACGTCGTATGATTATTTAGATAACGCAGAGAGCGTGAGAAGTGCGCTAGATAAGACAGGATTAAAAGTGAAAATTAACACACTTTCTTTTAACCAACCTTCAGCATTTGATCTACTCCTTGCATTCTGGAAAGTACCCAGTGATCCTGACCAGTACTATTTCTGGCATTCCACTCAGAAACAGGGGAATATAATAAGCTACAACAATATTAAAGTTGACAAACTCCTAGAAGATGGGAGAAATACTACCTCTGTTGACGAGCGCAAAAAAAATTACTCTGATTTTCAACGAACTATGCTCGACGACATGCCTGCATACTTCCTTTTCTATCCATACATTTACACCGTAAAGCGTAAGTAGTATAATTTTTCTGTGAAATGGAATTCAGATTTTGCCTATTGTGTCGGCCTTATTACCACTGATGGAAATCTTTCTAAAGATGGTCGTCATATTGAACTAACTTCTAAAGACATAGAACAAATTCAGAGTTTTGCTAAAGCATTACATCTCACAAACAAAATAGGAATTAAAAGTAGTTCATATAACCCAAAAGCAAAATACTACCGTATACAATTTGGAAACGCAAAGTTATATAGATATTTGATGAGAATTGGGTTAACTCCAAATAAGACAAAAACTTTGGGTTCTTTATCTATTCCTGATAAATTTTTTGCTGATTTTTTAAGAGGACATTTAGATGGGGATGGTTTTACTTTTTCATATTGGGACAAAAGATGGAAAAAAAGTTTTATGTTATATACAGGATTTACCTCTGCGAGTATAGATCATTTAAATTGGATTAAAGAAAATATAAACCGGTTGTATAATATTGACGGAAAGATAAATTTTACTGGGAAGTCATTATTTCATCTGATGTATGCTAAAAAAGCATCAATTTTATTATTGGGGAAAATGTATCATCGTCAAAATATATTGTGTCTTTCTAGAAAGAAGTTTAAAATCGACCGCGCATTAGATATAATTGGGCAAAACGCCGGGATGCTGAAATTGGTATACAGGCATGCTTGAGGAGCATGTGCCAGCAATGGCGTGGAGGTTCAAGTCCTCTTCCCGGCACCCAGTGCGATACCTTGGGTATCAAACATACGAATAGATTGATATATCGGGCTAATCATGGATAAGCTAAAACGGTTCATTTTGTCAATTTTCAAGTATTTATTAAAATTAGCTTCAAAAAGTGTTCGAATCACCTTAGGTTTAGAATTAGTACATAAAATATTTTGATTACTATGAAAAACTTCTTTCCGAAGGATTTCTTAAAAGTAGTGCTTAATACTGCTGATGAGATTTCTTCGAGTGGAGAAACAATTCACCAAACATACGGCGAATTAAGTATTTCGCTTGAAAGATTACTTACAAAGACTACTCGAGTCACCAATGGTGTCGATGGTTCGAAAATGACAGAAACAAAAGAATGGTTGACCGAAGATGAGAAGCAAAAAACGCTAGTAGAAGATTACCACAAAAAAGCATCAGGGCTTCTCAAGGAAGTATACGATAATCAACGGCATACTAAGCAATTAGTCTTCAATATTGCGCTTTTGATTTTCATAGCGATCGTTCTAATTTTTTTTATACGTCCTCTAATAGGCAATCTGCAGATAATCTACACATTAGCTAACGAAAGACTTTCCTCAATAATAAGTATTATAGTTGCTATTTCTATATTGGTTGCAAACTATTTTCAATGGTGGAGTATTGAATATAATGGCGGTATGAGGATGAAAACTTGGGTGAAGTATCTTTTTGTTTTTTGTATAATTCTCCTGGTGGCCGCTTTCTTTCTAGTACTTAGATAGAGGTTTATATAAGTACTTTCTGCTACAATACTTTCATGAACCATAAGGACTTCGCAATTGAGTTAGCATATAAAGCGGGAACTATCATGCGAAAGAATTTTTCGATAGGTATGCAGAAGAAATGGAAAGCGGATGGAACGCCGGTTACGGAAACGGATATAACGATAAATGAGCTTGTTTTGAAAGCTATTTCGTCGGCATATCCGGACTATGGCGTTCTTGCCGAAGAAAAAAGCAATTTTAGTAAGCAAGAATACGTGTGGGTTTGTGATCCCCTTGATGGAACTGCTGCGTTTTCGCAAGGTTATCCAACATTTTGTTTTTCTCTAGCGCTCTTAAAAAATAGTGAAAGTTTGTTGGGGGTAATATACGATCCTATTCTGGATAGACTCGTGTATGGCGAAAAAGGTAAAGGAGCATTTCTCAATGATAAAAAAATTAAGGTATCTTCCATAAATACCTTCAGTAATAAAGCATTTATCAATACAGAAACAGACACAAAGTATCTCAATTTAAGAAATCGTCTCATGGAGTACGAATGTTACGTGACGACTTTTTATTCATGTTTATATGGATGTTTGCTTGTGGCGTGTGGTGAGTTTGTCGCTGAAGTATATGAATATACTAATCCTTGGGATGCCGCAGCTGCAAAAATTATTATTGAGGAGGCGGGTGGAAAGGTAACAGACATTACTGGCCATGAACAAAGATACGACGAACAAATTAACGGTATAATCGCAAGTAATGGTTTAATTCATGGCCAATTAGTAAAATTGTGTGAAAAACTTTCTGTCTAGAATTTGAGGCTTCATTTTTTTATTTACTTTCCTCCCTTAGTTCACATTTTTCGTATAATAAGCTTTAGAATATTTGCCTTTTGGTGTAAACGGATCGTTTTCTGACTCCTCCTGTACTTGATACTCAGCCATGATTTGATAAATCCAAGGCAAAAAGAGTTCGAAACAAAATGCACCGGGGGACCATAGAGAACTTTTTAAATAAAAATTGAGATTAGATTGTTCTGTCGATCCATTTTCAGGTGAGAGCCGACCTTTTTCTTCATTTGTGGTTTTGACTCCCTTTTTATAGTAAACAAAGAGCATTCGAAGCTGAAACTGTAAATTTTGATCTAGTAAGATCGGGTCCGAGCCGATGGCCTTGAAAATGACCTTTTTGTCTTCGGAGTCACCTTTTTGAAACCATTCATATGCTTTAAGAGAGAAATCAAAACTGTCTTTGGCTATTTCTGCCCATTCAGTGTTACTCGGATCTTTCTGGGCTAATTGCTCAGTTATCTGCTCTTTCTCAAATAATAGCCCTCTTTTTCTGTCTGAGAACTCTGCGTCTGAAAGTAAAACACCATCAGAATTATCAGGAGAGATCTTTAAGACTATCAAGTTATCCAGTCTTTTATTAACTCCGTCTAAGGTCATTTTAAGGGCTTCAAAGCTATCTTTGTTGGCATTATTGTCTTTTTCTTTCGTTAGCTCTAATTCTTTAAACGCCCACTCTTTAAATGGACTTTCCAGCTCCAGTTGGGATAACTCACTTGCAAATTGACCCTCAAGCTTTTTTACCTGGGTATAGGGCTGATGACACTTTACTTTTCCTTTGCTTGTACAACGGTAGTATTTGAATACCTGTATAGTACCATTTTTATATTTCTTTGTTTTTTCTTCAGCAGTTATGCAATATTTACAGACTCCGCATTTTATAATTCCCGTTAATGCAAAATCGTGTCTTTGTAGTCTTGGTTTTGATCTGCCGTCCACAATATCTTGGAGTACGTTAAATTCATTATCTGTAAGCATTGCGGGGTGTTGGCCTTTATAAATCTTATCGTTATAAATAAATCTCCCGGTATAGAATGGATCTCTGACTAACCTGTACATCCAGCTCTTACATATTGGTTTACCGCCTTTTGAACTTCTGATTCCTAGATTTGCAGCTTCAACTACCAACCTTTCGACACTGTAATTACCCGTTAAGGCTAAGTCAAAAAGTTTTCGCATCAAATTAAAAAAAACTGGATGAGGAGATATATCTCTTAACCCCTGAGGTTTCCAGTGATTATTGATATATCCTGGTCGGGCTTTACCCGGAAAAACACCTCTTTCAGCTTTTAGTCTTAATGCTTCTGTAACATTCACACTTTTATTATCATTTTCCAGTTTTGCTTGGCTACAAAGAAGATTTAACATGAATTTATCATCCGGGACATTTCGATATGTTGTCGCTGGAGTAACAACTTCCAGAAGCTTTCCCTGATCCATAAGATATATAACCCTGCCGGTATCCACAGTATTTCTGGATAATCGTGAAGGATTAAGTAAAACTATGCCATTTGCTTTTCCATCCTCAATCATCTGGATGACCTGATTAAATAAGGGTCGCCCTGGTACTTTGGCTGTTCTTGATTCCTGAATGGGTTGACCAACAAGTTGAATTCCTAATTGTTGGGTTAATTTAGTCAAATGTACAATCTGATCTGGTAATGATTGAACTTGACGTTCGTCAGACTCACTGCTTTTTCGACAATACATCACATAACGCTTAACAGCTGGAACTAATACGTCACTGCTTGATGAATTTTTATATTTGTTTAATCTCATAATTTGGTTCTACTGGTAACTTGTTAATTTGTAATTCATTTTTGGGTACTGGACGAGTTAGTATTTTCATTAAATTGAGAAAGTCTGTTGCCATTTGGGTTGCTCCTTCATCAGATAACGTAATGTTATATTTCTCGTAATATAGCTTTTTAAACTCTTCTAATGATTCATTGCTAATCATGGCTATAATCTTAAACTTACTATCATATATCTTAAGATATAACTATCTTGTATAGAGATAGTATAGTACTACTTATTTGTGCTTGTCAAGGGGTAAAACAAAAGTCTCCAAAAGTTGTATAATCTGGATATGGGATCGAAAGAAGAAATAGGAAAAAACATAAAGAAGGCTAGGGAAAAGCTGGGACTTACCCAATTAGAAGTCGCAACAAAAGCAGGTATTAATGTCAATTATTACGCTCGCATAGAAAGAGGAGAAGCAAGAGCTTCTACTGATGCACTCAAAGAGATCGTTAGAGTCCTTAAGGTTAAATCTTCAGACATCTTCCCTTTCTAATTCTCTTTTAATAACTTTATACAATGATAGTTTTCAACTGGTATTTACTATATCATTTATCTTAAAGAGACACATCTTAATAAATATTTTATGTTGACCTGTAAATCTAACAAGCACGAGTTATCTTAGAAAGAAAATGACTATTTTAAGAGTTATAAAATTCTTACCTGAATAGACCAATATTATTACTCGAATGATTTAAATAAAGGCTAACATGTAATTGTGGTTATGGAGTACAGACCAGAACAATACAAAATATGGGACATCTTCCGGCAAAGACTTTATTTCATTCCACCTTGACTTTATTCCTAGATAGTAGGCATTAATTTTTCAAAGAGAGTATAATGTGCTTAATAGTATATGAATAAAAATATTAAAAAGGTAGCATCTAATGCCACTTTAAAAGAGGCTGTGCAGGGCAGAAGTAATCTCTTACCCCCCCACATACGATCTTAGGTATAGATGTTGAACTATTTAAACATAACTTAGATCTTTTTAAATACTCCCTAGACTATGCGGAAGCAATCGTAAATACCGTTAGGGAACCTTTAGTGATTTTAAACAAGGAACTGCAAGTATTAACCGCCAATAGAGCTTTTTATCAAACATTTCAACTATTACCTGAAAAACTTGAGAATAGACCATTTTATGAAGTAGGAAATGGCGAGCTTAATATCCCTAAATTTAGAAAGCTTTTACAAAAAGTTTTAACCCGGGGCACAAGCTTTGAAGGTTTTGAGATTGAATATAATCTACCAAATGTCGGTAAAAGAATCTTTCTCATAAATGCCAGAAAGTTTTATAGGCAAATTAATGCCACTCAAACAATTCTACTTGCCATTGAAGATATTACTAAAATTAGGCAGTATGAAAAACAAAAAGACGAGTTTGCCTCAATCATTATGCATGAGCTGAAAGGTCCTGTTACTACTATTAATGGATATGTTCAGTTGCTTCATGGAAATTTGTCAGCCCGTAATGATGAAAAACTCCTCAGATATACTGACCACATAGCAGAGCAGACTCATAGATTAACCAGTTTAATTAATGGTTTACTGAATTCATCTCGTATCCGTGCAGTGGGGTTTGAATTTAAAGATACCATATTTGATATCGATGAACTAATCACCCATACCGTAAAGGATATTCAAAAGACTACCAAAGCGCATAAAATTACTTTAGAGGGCAATATTCAACGATATGTCAAAGGTGATAGAGACAGAATAGCTCAGGTTCTGATAAATTTACTTATAAATGCCATTAAATATTCACCAAACTCTTCTGATGTTACTGTTTCTGCATCTTTAAAAGAAAATAAGGCAGTAATTTCTGTAAAAGATATGGGTATTGGTATTTCTGCAATGAACCAGAAAAAAGTATTTAAGCGATTTTTCCAACTCAGTGCTCCACCCCAGGAAACTTTCTACGGAATTGGTCTTGGGCTGGATATATCATCCCAAATAATCCGTCATCACAAGGGTAAAATCTGGGTAGAAAGTACGCAGGGCAAGGGTTCGCAGTTTAGTTTCTCCTTGCCTGCATATATATCTAGGGAATATCGAGTACATTAAAAGTTAATGATGAAGATGGTGATATAAATGAATAAAACTAAAATATGTCTCAAATGTGAAGGCCCGATGATAATAGGAAATTATACAGGAAAACAGGTGGATTGGGAAAAAGATATGGGTCATAGTTTTTTACAGGGAAGTGGAAAGAATATTGTTACATATGCCTGTAATCACTGTGGGTATTTAGAAAGTTATGTTAAGAGATAACTAAATCGTTAGAAAATAGTGTTCTCGCCACTTCTGGATTGACCACCACAGTTAAAACTGTACTTATCCAATTCGCTATTTGCCATTAGATAGAGCTTCGTATTCTTTGAAATTTATTTAAGGAATATAATAAGTTAAAACACAAAAGTTATATGCCTTCCTTTTTCCTATAGGTTCTGCTATACTCCACACCAATTGAGCCCTATGTATCAATCTAATTAACATTTTATTCAAAACTATGCATACTACGGTGTCCCATTCCCTAGACCTGCACCAAGTTATTCCCTCATACCTCTGGCCGTTATTATCTCTCCATTACTCAATCCCAGTTATTATCCTCGGTATATTTTTAGCATGTTCTCTCATTGTTGCCCTACTTATATATTTTTGGTACAGGGGAATACAAAAGTTTTGGAAAGAAGAATATACATTTCTTGCTGTTACCCCAACTGAGCGAACTCTCAAATCTCCCCATGCCACAAACCAGTTATTCACAACACTTCATTCCCTCTTAAATCAGGGCTCATTAAAACGAAGCATTAGTTTGGAGTTAGTATCCTCAAAGGAAGAGGGTATTAGATATATCCTTCGAGTACCATCTGATGAGGTATCAACGATTAGAAAGATACTCTTGGGCTATGTACCCGGAGTTGCAATTTCTGAGATTTCAGATTATCTTCCAGGGAAAGAGAGTCTCCCTGAAAACACCTCTTTTTCTGACATCGTAACAAGCGAGTTTCGTCTCAAAACACGCTTTGTCCATCCGTTAATAGAACAAGAGCTCCTTAATCAATATGACCCAATTGGAAATATCACCACCCATATGACCAAACTGGGAGAAGGAGAATTTGTTGCATTACAACTCATTGCGACACCAGTCCATACCAGTACCCATGGATCCCTTCTTGAATATACGAACGGATTACAGAAGAAGCTTTCAAATAACGAAGACATCTCGGATGATATAGCTGGTTCAGACGATATCTCTTCTAAAATTGTTAAAGCCGTTGTTGATTTCCTGATGTGGGTGTTTGAGCATGGGTTTGATTTGTTGTGGTCTGTGCTCAGCCTTGTTTTAAGCAGCAAGAATTCCTCCTCTTCTCAAACGCGCTCTGAAAAAAAGAAAGTAAAACGGATTTCAGAATTAAGCATCACCAAGCAACAGCTGTTTAAAACTGTCGGTGACAAGATCAACCAACCGTTATTTGAGGTAACGATGAGAATCTGCGTGAGTACTAAAGATAAGGAAGATACAAAAGGCAGAGTAAGAGGTATTGTATCAGCCTTTGACACGTTTGGAACTTCCCACCAACGGTTCATTCTCCAGAAAGTGTCAACCCAAATAATCCCGTTTGTCTCTGTTCCCCAGCTTGAGAAACTGCACAGCTTACAACTGAAGCACCGGTTCTCCCTCTTTGGCACACATCCTATCCTCTCAGTCTCAGAACTCTCATCCCTGTACCACTTTCCCAATAATAACTCAACCAATACCGAGGACTTACTGCAGGTCAAAAGCCCACAGCTTGCGCCACCCTTATCGCTCAAACAGCCGCACAGAACTCTTGATATTGTGTTTGCCAAAAATAGGTATGGGGAGACTGAAGTCGCAATTGGCCAGATTCTTGAGGAAAGACGGAGACACACCTACATTATTGGCTCCTCAGGATCAGGGAAGTCAACACTCATTCTCCATATGATATACCAGGATCTCGTAAATGGTAAGGGGCTGGCAGTCATTGATTACCATGGGGATTTAATTCACTACATCTTGGGGGTTATTCCCCTTGAAAGGTGGAAAGACGTAGTTCTGGTTGACCCGTCAAATTATGAACATCCTGTAGCTGTCAATATTTTGGAACTTAAGAAAGGTCTTACAGGTGGAGGGCTTTCTCAGGAGAAGGGATGGATTGTTTCAAATGTGATCTCAATATTCAAACGGTTATCAGGAAATTATTGGGGACCAAGACTTGAGCATATCTTAAGAAATACACTTTTGACAGCTCTTGAAACTGAGGATCCAACTATTGAAACAATATACAAGCTCTTGGTGAAAAAAACATTTAGAACACCAATTGTGAATGCTTTACCTGAGGGGATGCTCAAAAGTTTTTGGAAGGATGAGTTTGAGAAGTTAACGGCAAAAGAACAACTTGAGCATGTCACTCCCATTACCAATAAATTAAGCATGTTCTTAACTGCTGAGATTACCTACAACATGGTTTCCCATCACAGAAGCAGTATTGATTTTGAGGATATCATGAACAATAACAAAATACTCCTGGTTGACTTATCACAGGGAAAGACTGGTGATGATAATGCATTTTTTATTGGCAGTCTTCTGGTTGGGAAACTCCATTTAACAGCCCTTAGGCGAATCAATATTCCAGAGGACGAGAGAGTTGATTTTTTCCTTTACATTGATGAGTTTGAATACTTTGCAACAGACTACTTTACCGATATTTTCTCAGGAGCAAGGAAATACCGCCTGGACATTATCATCGTCCACCAGCATACCGGCCAAATCAGTGACAAAGTGTTTGAGTCCATTACCGGAAATGCGGGAACTACAATATCATTCAGACTCACCGGACCCGCTGATGAACCAAAGCTGCTGCCGATCTTTGAGCCCACAGTTGAGCCAGGGCAATTGAAGAACCTTCCTACCTTTGTGTTTTATATAAAGATCCATGGCATTGAGCCGCAGGATGCGTTTACTGGAGAGATAGGAAGATTCTCTATAAAACCAAGTGAGGAAACAAGACAAAAAATCATTAAATTATCCCAGGACAAATATACCGTGAAAGTAAAAAAAGAGAAACAAAAAAAGCTTAATACACCCGCTGCCAATAAGACTGAAGACAATATAGATAAAGAGAATCCTCAACCGGAAAAAGATACAAAGAAAGTTATTCAAAAAGATGAAAAAGGGAGTAAAATTACACCCAAAAAAGGAAACTCGTTTGAAGATAAGACAGAGGATGATTGAGACTTTTTTGGTCTCACCGGTTGAGACCTTTTAAAATGAGATTGGACTGTAATAACAAGCTTTTCAATTTTAAAACTGTATTCTCTATTATTACATAATAAAGGGAACTACAGTTCCTCCTTTATTAAAAATAAGGGAGGAGTAAGGAGAGTTTAAATATTATGTTACCTAACATTACAAAGAAACAAAAAGAAATACTCTTTCACATCCTTCGCTTTAGAACAATAACTGCCAAACACACTCAAATCCTCCTTCATCATAAAAACCATAGAAAAATCTACATCTGGCTCACAGACCTCACAAACAAAAAATATATTGGAGAGATTAAGGCAAAAAAGTCACCAAGAGATAATCGACCTGATGTATATTACTTAGAAAGAAATGGATTACTTTTTTTAAAAGATCAACCAACTATTGAGAAATCATATCTTGAAAAGATGCGGTATGAGAGCAAGAAAAAACAACCGTTTATTGAGAAATGTTTATTTATCATCAATACCTATCTTTATCTGTCAAAACAAGCAGCCAATGATGACTATATCCTTAAGTTCTACACCCAAAATGATTTTTCTAAAAAAGCCAAAATACGGGATCTTATGCCAAGCTTTGCCTATGTAAAAGAACACAGTGGAGGAAAACAAGAGGAATATGCCGGTGAGTTTATCGCTGAGAAGATGCCAGAGCGAGCACTTCAGGGAAGAATAGACAGTTACCTTACGTATTTTTCAGATGCAAAAAGAACCTCACCCATGCATATCCTCTTCATTTGCCAAAACGGCAGAAAGTTCAACCAAGCAAAGCGGTACCTTAAAGAGACAATGGATGAGTATGTAAAAAATATAGATTTCCAAATATTAGCATATGATGAAGTGCGTGATGGGAATATTGAGAGAAATAGAAAATAATTGAAAATTGCGAATTTGCGAAGCAAATTAAATCTGATATACTATGGGAGAAACTTTTAAATATGGGGGTAATTGAAACAGCAGCACTAGCATTACGACGTCCACTTGAAAGGTTTTTACCTCCTAAACCTACATTGGTTGAAAGACAATATAGATTAGGAGAACTTCTCCAACAATATCCAGTAAGAAATGAAACAATATGGTGGCTTATTAGCGTACAGAGAGGATTTTTAACAGAAAAGGAAAGAGACAGGATTGTTCGAAACTTTAGAACATACAGGGAACTCATTCCACATACCAATACGCCTGTTGCTGATATTTTAGCGGGAGCGAATCTAGAAGGTTTTAAAGGAGACAGATTTTTCTCGAGAGTCTGTTTTAATTATGACAGTGCTTTCGGAGCAGAAGAAAGATATGAAGCAGCAATAGAAGATCTTCAACAAGGAAAAAGACAAATGGTTGGTGATTCTGATACTAGTCTACGGTCAGTTGAGCGTTGGGTTGACTACGAGTTTAATCGTTTGCATGGCTCTTTGAGCAGAGATGAGAGATTTAACAGACAAGTGAATGCAGTAGAAACTGTATATCGTGCCACTCATTTGGGAATAACGAACTTCGATCCCATTTGGAGAGAATTACCCACCAGAGTTTTTCCACTACTCGATGTGACAGAAATTATTAAACCAGCACCGCTTACTGATTGGCCATATCCAGAAAGACCGGCAAGGATTGCAAAATTATTCGGAGATGCGGAAACTGCAGTATTAAACAGGTAACATATTTGAAGATTCAACCCCTAGAGCTTTCATTATTTTTGCTAGTGTTATTCTGATCAGATGTCCCGAGGTGACAACAGTATATCTGGAGTAATTTCTGTTACTATAACTTCAAGTTCTTGTGGATCATAAACAAAGAAAAGGTCTTCTTGCTTGTTTGGTGGAAGACCAGAAAAGATTCTAGCATAATCTCTTCCTAGAAAACCTACTTTTCTCTCTTAAGGCTTGTTTGGGTCTTCTACTTCTGCAAATAAATCAGCACGACTTGTTACATAATATTTAACTGGTTTACCATCTGGGGTTAGCCCTTTAAGAACTTTATCTTCAATTCCAGCTGATCCATATCCCCAACGTGGTCTTGTTGGGCGCAAACTCCCTGAGAAATTAAAAGCAGTTTGTAAGGCTTTATCAAAGTCTGTTCTAAGTATGGCTAGTCCATGGCGCTGAGGAGTCAACAGTTTTGTGAGTTCAGGGATATAGTATCTTCCTCCAACACTATTAAATTGAATTCCAAATCTACTGCGTAGTAGATTACCTTGATCGTCAAACTCACTCGTGACATACATAGGAGGAGTGGTGGATTGATCATACAATCTGACATCAGAGGTGAAAATAACTTCAGGTCCAGCCGTGCCTATTGTTTTTGTTGTTAGCAAGTTAACTTGAGAGGTAGTTTCATCAGCTGGCAATACTAAGCCGTATCGGGCAATAAGATCATTGTTTAATAAATCCTTGACTAGCTTATTGGCATTTCTGAAATGCTCAGGAGCATCAGAGTAGTTTAAAACCTCCTCAGCCTCTGGAATAGGTATTCCTCCACCTGCAAAGGCAACTTTGGTGTCAGTTAACAGCCTTCCTACCGCCATTGCTCCTACTATTCCTAATCTCCTTCGAGATACGGGAACTTCGGTGTATAGCTGTGTAAACAAATCTGGTCTTTCCCTTCCATTTCTATTTTCCATATTTATATGCATATAGTATACACTATCTTATATCAAAAGGCCTGTAATAAAAAAGTAAAGTTTATGTAAGACTTTAGGATCGGTAATAATTTCTATATTAAAAATCAAATAAACAGAAAATATACATTGTAGATGGCGGGGTGCGCTTTGGTACTTTTAATCTCGTTAATTTACTTCCTCATGCTTAAGTAAGAAATGCTACAATACAGATAATCTTTCTTACTATGAAAATAATGTTTATAGATGAATCTGGGGATCATAATTTAGATCCCAATAAAGTGCAGTCAACCTATCCTCTTTTTATCTTAGCAGGCTGTATTTTTGAAGAAAAATACTATCAAGAAGAGCTTGTTCCTAAATTTAATAATTTCAAAAAAGAGTTTTTTGGTAATGATGACATTATTCTTCATATGGTTGAACTTACTCGTCCTCATCAAAGCAAAGATAAAAGATATTTAAAGCTTCGTGAACCTGAATTCAGAATTAAGTTTTATACTGCACTTAATAAACTTATTAAAGAAATTGAGTTTGTATTAACTGCATGTGTCATTAAAAAAGTAGATCATGTAACAAAATACGGACTGGAAGCACTTGATCCCTACCTATTATCTTTTAACATTTTACTTGATGAATTTATTGCCGAACTTAAAGAAAAAGAGCAGGGAAAAATAATAGCTGAAAAGAGAAATGATAATTTAGATAATCAATTAGAACTTGCCTGGTTAAATTTAAAAATAAATGGGACTGAAAATGTAAAAGGGTCGGAGATAAAAGAAAGAGTCGATAATTTATACATGGCTCCTAAGTCTTCAAATGAAGTCGGACTACAAATTGCTGATTTAATTGCAAATCCCATCGGTCGACATTTGCTCAATATTCCTCGGAAACTTGGTCATGAAGTAGATTTTGAAGCCTTACAGAGTAAATTAGGAGAAAAACTTACAATATTTCCTAAATAAAAAGGGGCCCGCGTTGGCGGTCCCCTTAAGTAGATAAATAGTACCATACCTCTTCATAGAATGCAAGGCCTAAAATAGGAAAAATATCTTAATATATACCTTCAAACTGCTTAAACAAATACTTTTTTCTAATAGGTTTCTAACTGAAATTCCATATTAGCTGACTACAACAATCTCTGTGGTTGACAACCTATAATTTTATCTATATAATTCGCTCAGCAATTAAGAAACACTATGGGAAACAATATTCCAGGCTACAACTCTGCACAACCAATACAGTTTGCAAACCTTGATCAACTCCTATGGGGTGTTGTAAAAACTCTCCAATACTTTACTCTTCCTGTTATGGCTGTTTCAATAGCACTGCTTGGCTTAATGCTCATTGCTTCAGGTGATGATACCGAACGCAAGTCAAAACTCAAAGGATGGATTGTTAATATTTTAATTGGCGGACTTTTAGTATTTGGCGCCGCAGCACTCGCTGGTATTTTAAAACAGTTCTTAGGCGGAACAAACTAACAAAGATCCGTTGATAAAGTCCATCCTGCCTGACATATATGATAAGGATGGTCATACTACTTTGCAGTATTGCAATACTTTTTCTTCTCACCCCCAGACTTAGTTACGCAGATTCGCCAACACCGACTCCCACTCCACAGCCAACCCCTATTGTCCAATATACCAATGCGTTTACGGTTGATAACCAGCCCTCCTCAGTAATTACTCTCCTTCAGGGTTTTATTAAAGGTTTTGACTCAATACTCGGAGGATTCATCTTCTATACGCCAGACCCCTTATCTGACCCCATTACCTTAAAAGATAATTCACAAATTCCAGGCGTTACTAAATACCGGAATATGTTCAATGAGATTGCCATACCCATTCTTGCAATTGTGATTGCGGCAATTGCGATAACCAAACTTGGGTCAGACAACATGCAGGAACTCAAATCATTTGCCCTCAGGTTTTTAATCGTTGCAATGCTATTTGCCACTGTCCCTTTAGTCTTATCCTACAGCATCCAGTTCAATAACCTTTTAGTAAACCAGATCTCCTCAACCCAGAAGTTTACTTCTTTCTTAGATAATTATTTTACCCAGTCCCAGCAACAGATTAGCACCAATCCCACCTCGTCAGATTCTCTCGGTTTCCCATCGCTTGATTTGTCATTACAAAGCGGTATTTTTAAATCAGTCGGCAAGTTTATTGTCCAGATATTCCTGTTTACTCTGACTTTTTTGTTTCTTTTGGGTGGGTTTTTGTACATCGGTTTTCAATTTGTCATACGCTTTGCAGCACTGCTTTTTCTAGGGGTACTGTACCCAATCATTATTCCATTTGCCTTATCAAGGCGTACTGAAGGGATTGTCTACACCTTCTTTAAAACCTGGTTTACTTTTCTCATCCAGCAGCCGGCGTTTGTCTTGGGGTTTGCCATTGCGACAGATATTTTCACCAGTATTCTAAACGCCAAAGGACCAAGTGTCGGCATGCTGTTTTTCTATACCGGCTTCCTCTTTTTCTTGGGAGGAGTCAATATGATGGTTGCCCGAATATTTGGGGACGTCTGGACAAACCTGTCATCAAACATCTCAGCAACCATTGCAACCCGGACAGTAAGTAAACCAGTCTCCTCAACATTCAGTGATTTCAAACGGGGATTTTTGGGAGGAAGTGTAGCCAATATTGTGGGACAAAAATTAAGTCAGGCAATGCGGCCAAAGAATCCTCAGGATCCCTCTCCGTCAGGTAATAACAACACTATTCCAGGATCCCGCGATATTACGGGAAAAGCATCACAAACTTCAAACAACACTGATAAGGTAATTGGTGGAGCTGCAAGTTCCATCCCACCATTTTCGCAAACATTAAACCGTCGGGGTTTGGGGATAGGTATGGAAAACCAAAAACAAGGGGTAGTATCTATAACTGGTGACGCTTACAAATATGAGGATAATAAAACGGGTTTAACTACTATTTATCCATCCCGGATTGAGGCCGCCCAAGATGGGGTACTTGAGGAGAAATTACAGAATGTATCCTTGCAAAACGAGCAGTTCATAGACCTTTCAAGCTTTAATAAGACTAATCCGAATCCCCATAACTTTAACGTCATGCAGGAGGCAAAACGGCAAGGAAGACCGTTAAACTACGCCCATATTACCCCAACAAGCCCGCCTGAGAGAGTTAAACATTTCCTAGAGTTGTCTCGCAAGCGAAATGAGGCGTATGGCATCAAGGGAGTAATAGTCCAAAGGCAAGCTCAAGAGGGAGACGACCCAGTAGTTCGGTTGTATTCCCATAAATCATATGAGAAACGTTAGGATATACAAAGACGATATTCGGGTAAATATACTGCGGAGCCTGTTTTTTACAGACACGGTTCTGGTTGTGATTGGAGCTCTCGTTATTGGAGTAGCACTGTACTTTTTCTTCAATTCCCTCCTTCACTTTTTCAGTTGGGGTTACTATATATCTGCGCTCATTGTTTGCACCATCTTTTTTATTGCCTTTATTACCCAAAAGATTGATAACCAGCCAATATTCCGGATTGTCCCGAGAGCTTTACGATTTAATGGCAGCAAAAAGAAAAGCCGCTACCATGATCTTGAGGATTACTTTGTTGATTTCTCAATCCAGGATAATTTGATTATAAGAAATAACAGTATTGTTAGAATGTATGAGATTGAACCGTATGATGTTGCGCTCCTTAATGAGCAGGATAGAGAACATTTTTTCGTGAAGTTAAAGCAAGCCTTACACACCCTTCCCTCATCAGTCCAGTTTATCGTAAGAAAAGAGCGGGCAACCAGTAAAAACTATTCACCCCATTTCTTCTCACTTTATGATGGATCCAACAAGAAACGGGAACCGTTAATTGAAAAATATATTGAAGACTTAACCGCTTTAATTGACAGCGAACCGTTTGTGGTAACCCGCCACTACGGAGTTTTCTCAGTTTCCTGCAATACCCAAAAACCACATGACAAAGTTGCCGCAATAAAGAAGCTCGATGATATTGGTCTTCGGTTTGCGTCAGCTCTTGCAGTCTGCAATATCGGAGTCAGAATTTTGGAGAATGATGAGTTAATACAGTTTGCAAAAACAACACTACGATGAGACCAAAACAAAAACAAAACGATATATTAAAGATTCCACGGCAGGTTATAACAGATGTCAGGAACTTCAGTGCCAGCCGCACCTTGAAGCGCTGGGTTGAAGAATTATCCTATGAAACCGATAAGCAGATATATGAGCTGGAGAAATTGAGTAAGCAGTACGCTCTTATAGAGAAGAAAAACAAGGGACTCAAGATTATTGAGGAACATTTCTTCAACGGAGAATCGAAAGTACCTAAAAATGCCTTCAATACCGTTCTTAAACAGGAGATTGAGCGGTTGATGAACATTGTTGCCTCCCAAGCTGAGGTTATTGAAAAACAGCCATTTTTAAGGAGTGAACTGACTCTTCTTCAAAAACCCCATCTTGTGACCAACAAAAATCCATTAAAGATGGTTAAAAATTTCCTGCGGTTTAATAAAGAGCTAAGAGAATACGAAAAGACCATCCTTGAACATAATAGGTCTGACTTTCGACTTATTCTCGAAAAAGAAGGTGACACCATTCATCTTGAGCAGGATAACAGTAAGGCATATAAAAGTGAATACTTACGGGAGTTTAGTTCCCATCTTCAGGTTGGGGAGAAATTTAGAAGATTTTACTATTTGGCAGACGTCCCAGCCTATTTAAGCCCGTATCTTTTCTTCAGACTTCTAACCTCTGCATTACCATTTACCGTCAGCGTATTTATTGAACCCTCACCTTCAAGTGAACTTCTCAAGAAAGCACGGCAACGCTTATCTGTACTTGAGATGCAGCAGAACGAACGGTTAAAGAATGGGAAACTCAGGGATCAACAGGTGGATAAAAACATTGAGGAGGCATCAAGCTTTATTGATGAACTGGTGCATGAGGCAGAAAAAGGAATTGTTTACTCCCTCTATTTGCAGCTTGAAGCGGCTGATGAGAAAGAACTGAATGTGTACCACAAACAACTGCAGAATATTGCAGGCGCCATGGATTTAACGTTTAACCAGTATACATTCGGGCAAAAGCAGGCATTTAAAAACTTCCTGCCCTTTACCCAAGACCATTTACAAGAGAACAGGATCTTGCAGTCAACTGCAGTTTCCTACATGATGCCGTTTGTCTCCAAGCAGCTACAGGACCCAAAAGGGATATTTATGGGAGTCAACGCCTTTAATAACTCGCTGGTTTTTATTGATCCTTTTACCTCCCGCAATAACAACATTAATATCTTCGGAGTCTCTGGATCTGGAAAAAGTGTCACTGCAAAAATACTGATGAACCGGATGTATATGCGGGGAGTCCAGATTCTCGTTATTGATCCTGAGGGCGAGTATGTGAATTTAGCCAAGTCCTTAGGGGGCGAAGTAATCCAATTTTCAAGGGAAAACGGTATCAATCCCTTTTACATCAATAGCGCCAAAGAGAACGATATCCTAGACCACATCTCAACCTTAAAAACCTTCTTTAAGTACTTTATTCCGGAAAGCCATTATGACGGAGCATTACTGGATGAGACATTAATTGCACTTTATGATAACGGCTCTCCGCAGTTTGACAGCTTCCTTGAGCTTCTGAAAAATCACCCTATGAAAAAAGATTTAAGTGTGTTGTCAACCGGAAGTTTACGGGGAGTATTTAACTCAACCCGGCGCCTAGAATTGGATTCTGATGTCATTGTCCTAGATCTTCATGATTTGAAAAAGGATGAGAAACGGGAACCGGCTATGTACCTTTTAACTTCCCTTATTTGGAACCTTTTGAGTAAAAATAACGAAAGACGTAGAGCATTATTTATTGATGAGGCACATAAACTTTTGGTTGATCCTGAAGTTGCCATATTCTACCGGGAACTGGTAAAGCAAGCCAGAAAGCGCAATGTTGGTGTGGTTTCAGTCACCCAGGATGTTGAGGACTTTTTACACAATGAATACGGCAAGGCAATCATCACCAACTCTGAAACAAAAATACTTCTCAAGCAGTCGTACGCTGCCTTGTCTGAAATTGGAACAATTTACCCAATGACTGACGAGGAGAAACAGCAACTGGGACATTTGGGGATTGGTGAAATAGTCCTTTTTCGGGAAGGTGAGCATATCAGGCTCAATATTGTTGTTCTTCCATTTGAAAAGAAGTTGGTATTTACGTCAAATGAGGCGGAATGATGAAAGCTTTAAGTTACGCCAAGAACCTTAAACACTTAAGTGACAATCCCATTGGTTTTATTACTGATACAATTGTTAGAATTATCGTTAATCTCGTTGTCCCAATTCCGCTTGCAGGTGAGATAGCGTTAGAGTTCAAGGGCCCAATCTTAGGAGCCTTAGCTTCTTTTATTCTGATTCTTTTCTTTACCCTCATAATTAGCGGAACAGTGCTTCTCTCACCCTTTTTAGTTGGGTCAAGCGTCATCCAGTCTATTATCGGAGTATTTAGTCCCATTACATCAGGTGTTGCGCCTGATCCAAGTTTTGCCGAAACGTCTGTTCCTAGACAAAATCCGTTTGGGGGATCAGGAATGTCATACTCAGTAGTAACCGCATACTTTCTAGACCCAAACTATTTCCTCCAGTTTGGAAAACAACATATGGGAATGGATATAGTTCCCTCAGACAGCTATTACCAAAACAGTACTACCTACAAACAAATACATAAAATAGTGGCATTTTCAACCATTAACGGGACGGTAAACCATTATATTGATGAGTATGGAGGAGAGACAGTTGAGGTTACCAATAGCGATGGTTCTCTAAAGGCTATATTTGTCCACTTCAGTCAAGTGTTTGTGAATACCGGAGACACCATTAAAGCAGGAACCGCAGTAGGTATAATGGGAGCGTCCGGTGAGGCAACTGGGCCGCATGTTCATTACCAGATAGATACGAAAAATGGCAACACCTGGAATCCGGTAAATGCTATAAACTATATACAGTAATAACTATTATGAAAGATACAGAACTTAATCCATTAAATCCAAATCAACGAAGACTACTCCAGATAGGAGTAGTTTTAATCCTTGTCTTATTTTTGATAGGTTATTTCTTCTTGATAAATAGGAAAACAACGAATGAGCCTACAGTACATAATACTTCCGTTTATTTACAAGATGGAAGACTACATCTTTTTGATGAAGTTATACCAGAACCACAGTATCCGGATAAAATCGCTATGCATTATCCCTATTTATTGATTGTAAAGCCAGAACAACAAACAACTACTATTTATAATTTAAACGCAAAGAAAAAAGAAAAAGATGTCAAGCAGATCCTTCTTGATTATGATGGACAAAATATTTTCTATACAAAAGGCAAAAGCAGTTTATTTAATACTCAAGACTTAGGAGTATTGTGCCAGTATGGGTGGATTAAGAGTAACCAGGAAGTTTTGTGCGTAACACAGGAGAGGGCTAATAGCGTTGAAAATAAACTCATTAGTATTACTTTGCCTATCAATACACAAAAAGATATTTATTCCTCGGCAAATCTTATCACTACTTTAGCAATTATTAACAATATTGCCTATGTAGGTGAGATTAATCTTTTTAATCATAAAACATATATGGTAGTAGATAAGAATCCTACTGAAGTTCCAAATGTAGTGAGCATGATTTACACGATAGCTGGAAAACCATATCTTGTTTCATTTAAAAGTGCATTGAATAAAAATATAGAAAATTATTACTTAATTGAAGGTGGCAAGGTTACAAAACAAGAAAGTGATAGAATATATTTATATAAGCAGTTATGATAACTTTTGCAATAATAATTGGTGTTCTTACCGCTATACTCTCAATACTTGTAAAAGTTGTAGGTTTCCCTGATCAAATTAGGAAAAATTACAAACGGAAATCCACAGAAGGTCTATCTACATCATTTTATATTTTATCTTTTCTTGTATATATACTTTGGACTCTACATGGTTTTCTTCAGAAGGATTGGGTAGTCATGCTTGGTCAAGGATTAGGAATTATAACAACAGGGTTAATTTTATACCAAATATACCTTTACAGTAGAAAGAAATAAGATAAAACTTTAGTTGAGGTTCCTTCTTCGTTCTACGTCTTTCTCAATCAAGGTATTACCAGCTTGAAGTAACTTCATAAACTCCTTTACGTTTTCTTCACCAGAATGTTCTGGATCAAGAGCTTCAAGTATCTTTTCTACATCGGACTCATTATTTATATCCAAGTTATTGGTATGAGCATAGCTGAGAGCCTCAATAACTAATTCTGTTTTCTTAATTGTTAGGTCATTAGTATCCATACGCTACCTCCTTTCTAACACTATCGTGTTGATTATAGCAAATTTTGTTACTTTCCAAATATGCTAAGTTTGTCAAACTTTAGGAATCTGAATAATTTTTCAGTCAAATTTTTACTCTCTATTCTTCTCATGATTTCGAGGCTGTGACTTTGAGATAATATATTTAAACTTCCCTCCCAAAGTATTGATCGGTCAATTATTGCTATTTTTCTGTGATGGTTATTATTTATTAAGACAACGTTGATGCCCATATCTACGCAGGAGAGGATCTCATTAGTTGCTTGATGTCTGAAGTATTCGTCCTCATACTCAATAGGATCTTTTGTCAGGATGTAAACTTTTATCCCTCTTTTTAAGAGTTGTTGAAAGACGGGAACGAGAATCTCCGTTCTATTTGAGGCAACAAAAGGGCTCTCTATAATGACTTCTTCTTTTGCTTTGAGTAAATCCTGGGTAAATTTCTTGTAAAAGGTCTTTTCATCATATAGAATAGAGTCGGTCATCTCTGGAAGAGATGGGGTATTTACCCTTGATTTGTTGAACCAGTTCATTTCTGCTCCTTCCTTTTAAAGTGAGCGAAGGCGGTAATGAGGAGAGTTTTTTCTTTTGGATCAATAGAGGAGGTTAAATAGGTCCGAACATCGTCCCAGATGGTGCACCTGAGGAGTCAATACCTGACTCAAATCTACGAATAGACTGATATAACGGGCTAATCTTAGTTAATTCAGAACTATTCATTCTCGGTTGTTTTCTCAATTTTCAGATATTTTTCAAAAACTAGCCTCAAAAAGTGTTCGAGTCTCCTTAGGGGGGTCATAGCAAACTTAGGATGTTTTTGTGTGAAATGACAAAAGAATAATCTCTAATGCTTTAATCATGTTTTCCTTTTTAATAAGTACTTTATTCACTCTATCAAAGTCTAGGATGAACTCAATTGCCTCTTCTGTGCATGCAGTATGAACAAAAAGATAAGGTATAGCAAGTTGTTTCTTCTTAATTGCAAGTAAGGTCCTATATATCCAACTGTTGCATGAGTATTGCCCAGGATCATCAGATATTTTTGAGTCAAAAGGAATATTCGCCTTAGCAAAGAGCTCTTGCATTTTTACTATATTCCAAGATGATAAATCAGCTTGAATTTGCTCTTTTTCTGGCTGTGATGGATCAAGTGGTTGATTATTTTCTGAAGGAGAAAGATACTTTTCATTATATATCCAGTTTGTTCCTGACCTTTCTAAGCGAAATCCTTTTACTTCAGAAGCCATGCCAAAAGAAATTATTACATCCGCATCTATTTCCTGAGCTTTTCTTACGATTGCTTCTCCTTGGTTTTCTTTGCCTTCGGGTAGAAGTACGACTGAGGGAAATATTAAAGAATGAATTTCGTAATCCGCAATTACTTTTCCATCAACAGATAACGCTAACCATTTAGTTGTATTGGTTATATATTTCCCAAAAGTTTCTGATCCGGTTATAAGAGCTTTTTTCATAAGTTGATTATATCAAGCTCACTAAACTTTCGTTTACCTAAACTTTTTCGTATAATAGGATCTGGAATACCTGATGCCATCTGGTTTGGATGACCCATTTTCAGGCTCTTCTTGCTCTTGGTAAGCAAGCATGATTTTATAGATCCAAGGCAGAAATGGTTCAAATAGAAGTGGATCAGGGGCACTGGAGCAGACCTTCGGGGTCTCAAACATACGAATAGATTGATATATCGGGCTAATTTTCATATTTTAGCTTCAGAAACCTATATAATATTCCTAGCTGTGGAATAATTTTTACGTCGAGGCGAATTGAACACTCCAGTTTTACTTTGATTTCTTTAGCCAATCTAAAATTGCTTCCCTGTGTTTATAGGCAACGAATTCAGGAAGATCATCTGAATCAAAATAGTTATATTTCTTGTCTTCCTCACTTAAGGCAATGTCTCCGTTAGCTTTTCCATGGTAAATAATATCTATGTGTACACCTCTTGGATCATTATCTATTCTGTAAACACCAACTAACCCTTCAATTTCTATATCCAATCCTGTTTCTTCTTTTACCTCCCTTTTGATCGATTCTTGGGGTGTTTCTTCGTATCTCATAAACCCACCTGGAAGACACCAATAGTCTTTAAATGGTTCATTCGTCCTTTGTAGCATGAGTATCTTTGCATCTTTATAATATATAAAGCTTACGACCGGTTTAGGATTATTCCAAAAAGTAAACCCACAAGAAGAGCAAACTAAAGCTTTCTCGCCATTAAAATTCTTAGTAGCAAGATCACTTTTACAAGTTGGACAGTACTTATAAACTTTTTCTGGTTCATTCATACTATTTTAATTCAGACAATACTTAATTCTTAACTCGTTCAAATATCTCATTATCCAGGGTTCGCTCTCGAAGCATATTTCTTGCAAATTGTAGCATTTTTTCAACCATAAACCTAATCTTATCTTTTAGTCTTTCTTCCCCCTTTTGCTGCATAGAGCTTGGGAGCTATTGAAGTGAAAAAAGCGAAACTATCAGCTGCAACTAATATATTGAGATCATGATCATTAAGAATTTCAACTTCTTTGCCATTATCGTCATGATGGGTAATAAGAAAATTAATTCTTTCTACAGATTCTTGAGGTAATCCCTTATTTTGTAAAAGATGGTAATAATAATTGTTGTGACATCTTACATTTTGAACAGGATAACTTTTAGAGGTGCTTTAGGAAAAAGCAGAAGATAAAGACTATTTTATATAACTTGTATAGTTTTCCAAAGCTAAACAAGAAAGTGTTCAAAAGAAAGTCGCTCAGGAGCTCTGATTCTATTGCAATTTACTGAGGATTTTAATAGAATTAGGATATGAAAATCAAAGTTGAACCTCAAACTATTTCAGCAATTGTATGGAGAGAGGATAAATGGTATGTCGCCAAAGGTCTTGAAGTAGAAATAGCTAGTCAAGGTAAAACAAAAAAAGAAGCGATCAACAACTTAAAAGAAGCATTAGAATTGTATTTTGAGGATACGCCAAAAGAGGTACTAAAATCCATATTGCCTCTGAATGATGTCTCAGTTGAGCACTTACCTTTGACTCATGCCTAAACTTTTTTCTGCAAGAATCATTCTTGCTACCCTTAAACGCGCAGGATTCACTATCGTTTCTCAAAAGGTAGCCATATAAAGTTAAAAGGGATACGCAATGGACGTCTTCAGACAGTAATCGTCCCTAACCACTCGGAAGTTGCTCGAGGAACATTTGGCAGTATCTTAAAGCAAGCTGATATGACCCAAACAGAATTTGAAAGCTATGTACATTAATATCGTCATTGTTTGACCTTCTTTTGTTTAAAGTAATTTATGGCAATGATGAGCCTTGTCTTTTCTTTGGGATCAATGGTTGATGTTAGATAAGTACGAACATCGTTCCAGATGGAGCACAAATTTCTTGCCCTCATATTTCTACATCTTGTCTGCAAGAGGTCATTATTTCGAAGAACGCAAGTGAGGATTACACCTACTGCACCATGTAGGAAACTTCTCTTTCAAATACACCATTGGTGTAGACTTTCACTTTGTAACTTCCTGTGAGATGTTTTGCTCCCGGCTTCTGCAAACTCCAGTAAAAGCTCGTATTGGTAATATTAGGCGTTGTAGTTTTAAGTGTGCCACTATCAAGGTATTTGTTATTCAAATATCGTATATATTCAAACTTTGTTCCTACTTTTGGCTTATTTACCATAAGCACAAGATAAATATTCTTGTCTGTAACTGCAAAAGTAGTTGTCGGAGAAGCTGCATTGCCCTGCGCATCCAAGGAGGAAGCAGTAACAACATTGGTAATAATTCCCAGTACTTTACTACGAGATATCGTTGGTTTTGCTTGCATCGTAGGTTGTTGGACAGCTGTTGATTGTTGCGCAGTGTAGGAACTGTTCTGTGACTTTTTGAATATCACATAGAGTAGTCCAACAACAAGTACTAATACCACAAGTCCACCTATGACACACCATCGAATCTTTGAGTATCCCTGAGGTACTTCAGGAGTAGACAACTTGTTTTGAGTTGGCGATTCTGGTTCCGTTTGGGGTGGAGTGTTAAGTTTAGCTGTCAACATAGTTATTTAGTTGTTATTATTTCCTTGCTGAGAACTACCATTGTTTGTGTTCTGTTGTTGAGCTGTTCCTGGTTGTTGGTTGCTTCCTTGTGTTGAGTTACTCTCTGTATTACTTCCACTGCTTCCTTCTTGGTTAAGACTATTTTGTGGTTCGGTCATATCCTGTTGCTCAACTCCTTGTTGTTGGTTCTGAACTTGACCCTGTTCATTTACACCAATATTCTCATTGTCTTTTACATCCTTCTGATTCTGTTGTACTTGTTGATCGTTAGCGGTTGCTAGCTCGCCCTCTTGCTTGTCTTTAGCAAAATCACTTTGGACTATTGTACTAACGGGATTAGTTGTAGGTAGTATAGTGGTTTGAGCATGTACAAGTTGAGTATTTATCACTAAAACAGCAATTACAAGTACAGGAAAAGCTATTTTTTTCATATTATTATTTATCTTTAAAGAGTATATAGACTTAGAGGTTTCATGTCAAGCAAATTGGTTAGCTTTAAGAAACTACGCATTTCTTTTATTTCACTGCTTCAATTTTTTTCATGACTTCTAGACTTAATTTTATGAGTCGATTCATTGTTTACCCTCCTTACTTTTGAAGTAGTTAATAGCAATAATGAGAGCTGTTTTCTCTTTCGGATCAATAGAGGTTAAATAGGTCCAAACATCGTTCCAGATGGTGCACTTGAGGAGTCAATACCTGACTCAAATCTACGAATAGACTGATATAACGGGCTAATATTGGTGTTTTAGCAGCCTGGATCGCTCCAAACCAATCCAGAGGTAATATTAGCATATTTTAAGGAATAAGAATCCATAAAATTTGACTATTTTATGGATTTATGCTATATTTTAAGCATGATACAAAGAATTTATCAGGATTTAGGGCAATATGTTCATCCTAATAAAGTACTCGTTATTTATGGCCCCAGAAGAGTAGGAAAAACAGTTTTACTCACCAGCTACTTAAAACAAATTGATCTGAAGTATAAACTTGATAGCGGTGAGGATATCTCCGTTCAAGAGGTATTTGCGTCTCAAAGCATCGAGAAACTAAAACGCTATGCGGAGGGCCACGACCTGATTGCAATTGATGAGGCTCAAAATATTGAAAATGTAGGTCTTGGGTTAAAAATGCTTGTTGACTCAGTACCTAATCTCAAAGTTATAGCCACCGGCTCAGCATCATTTGAACTAGCTAATAAAGTTGGCGAACCCCTGACAGGTAGGCAAACTACTCTTCAGCTCTATCCTATCGCCCAACTTGAGTTACTTAATCAATTTAATAAACACGAACTTGAACAAAAACTTCAGGACTACTTAATTTATGGTTCCTATCCAGAAGTACTTAATAGTGATCAATTAGAACAAAAATCAGATTATCTGAAGGAATTAGTAAATTCATATTTACTCAAAGATATCCTAACTCTTGAACAGGTCAAGGGGTCAAAGGTATTGCTCGATTTATTACGCTTGATCGCCTTTCAAATAGGCTCAGAGGTTTCTTTGAATGAGCTCTCATTAAATTTAGGTATTGATGTTAAAACGGTTGCCAGATACCTGGATCTCCTAGAAAAATCGTTCGTTTTAATTAATTTAAGAGGATTTAGTCGTAACTTACGCTCTGAAATAAAAGAGAAAAGTAAATACTATTTTTACGACCTCGGTGTGCGCAATGCAATTATCTCCAATTTTAATCCATTAAATATCCGTGATGATATCGGTAAACTTTGGGAAAATTTCATAATTATTGAACGGATTAAAAAGCAAGCTTATCAAAAAATTTATAGTAACAACTATTTTTGGAGAACTTGGGAACAAAAAGAGATTGACTTTCTTGAGGAACGAGAAGGAAAGCTGTATGCTTATGAACTCAAGTATTCATCTCAAGGGGCTAAACCTCCACAAGAATTCGTAGATGCTTATCCTAACTCAGAATTTGCTGTAGTCAATAAAGATAATTACTTAGATTTTATAACCTAGTTTTCCTTCTTTTTAAAATGAGAGATTGCAATAAGAAGTGCTGCCTTTTCTTTTGGATCAATAGCTGAAGTTAAATAGGTCCGAACATCATCCCAGATGGTTGCACACATGAACGATTGGTATCAATACCTCATAATGCTATAATTCTTGAATACCTTATGATTTTAACTAAGTCGGACTTTTTCACGTTAAAAGAAATTAAAAAAATACAAGAAGAGTTAGATCCATATATAAAGACTGTTATCGATGTCGAAACGAAAGTTTGTTCGGCGGGATGTAATCGCCACTTTGAATCGGAAAAGATTTTACTCGATTCTGGATCTCAACAAAACAATCTATGGGGAGGGGGAATTGATACGGAATCTAAAACTATTGATTTCAATTCGCTTATCAATATTAGACCTCAAATAAACACAAGTAATGAAATTCAGGATTTACAGATAAGAAAAAAGTTTGAAGAATTATCAAGGTATTTTTTTAAGATGTTGTATGAATAATAAAATCGCTTTAGAATCAATGTCTATGGATTTACTCCGAGTTGCATTAGGTCTTCAGCGAGGTTCATATAAAATGGCCTCTCGTTTTCTTGAAGAAGCTGTTAAAAGGAATAGTGAAATAGATAGTAAAACTCTCCGTCCCTATATAATTAAGATATTACACAAAGTGACAACATACAATAAAAATAACTTAAAAGACTCAGCTGAAGATTTTCTTATGTATAGTGTTTTAATACAAAATTATACAAAGACTTTTCTCCATTAAAAATAAAGTTCAAAAGAAAGTTCCTCAGGAGCACTAGATAGAACAAGTACTCATACGGTTTTTTCAGCTTCGTGAAGAAAAACTAGCACATCGTCGAATGCCTGATTGCTTTTGGTAAGTTTTTCTATTTCCTCAACGCTAAACCACCCATACTCTGAAGCTTCATGATTCAGTTTTACCTGAGTTGGATTTTCTACTTCACATAAATAGGCAATGAGTATACCGTGCCAATGATTTCGTATCTCATCTTTTATAACCGGAAGAAGTACACAGGATGAGATACGTAAACCTGTCTCCTCTCTCATCTCTCGCTTTAAGCAATGAATCACCTCTTCACCATACTCAAGTCCGCCACCGGGAATCTGCCACATATTGTGGTAAGTATTTTTTGGCTCATCACGTTTGGTGAGAAGATATTTTCCCTTGTGTTTTACTAACCCGATGATGACAGGATCTACGTGTCGTTTCATACGCACCTATTATACCCCTTTATTACAAAAATCTTACTTTATTATTATTGTTCTCTCACAAGTGACTTCTATTCTTAACAGTATGATAATCCTTAGCAGTTACTACTATGAAGGGAGGTGAATATACATGGCACAAAATAACGACTTCGAAGATGAAAATATGGATGACTCACCGGCAGCTCGCGATCCAGAGTCGTATGATGATTCTGAGTAGGCTATCTATAGGATAGAGAGTTTTTAACAAATGGCCTCACGAAAGGGGGCCATTTGTTTATTACACATCTCTTACGAACTTGCGCTTTCAGTCTCACAGAATACACGTATCATAATACTATGTTATACATTGATCATAAACAAAAAGGAGATCTTATCTACGAACTTGATAGATTAAATCAGGGAAGGTAATAAGAATGGCCGCTATAGTATAATAAAGGCTATGAGTGTGTCAGGAGATCAACAAGAAGTTGAGAATTTGCGGCCGCAAACACTCGGGGAATATTTAGGACAGGAAAGTATTATTGAAACGCTCACACTTTTTATAGATGCGGTAAAAAAACGCGGTATTCCTTCAGAACATATTCTTTTTTATGGCCCGCCCGGCATTGGAAAAACCACCCTCGCAAACGTCATTGCTCATGAGCTGAAGGGAGATATAAAAGTCACATCGGGCGCGGCAATTCAAAAGGGGGGAGACCTCGCGGCAATTATGACAAATCTTCAGGAAAATGACGTGCTTTTTATTGATGAGATTCACAGGCTTCCCAAACCAGTTGAGGAGATGATTTATCCAGTACTTGAGGAATATTTTTTAGATATTATTATTGGAAAAGGACCCTCTGCGCGTACTATGCGATTGCCCATACCACGAATCACTATTGTTGGGGCAACCACGAGGCTCGCCCTTCTTTCTGCTCCTCTTCGAGATCGTTTTGGCTTACTTCTCCGGCTCGACTACTACTCAGAAAAGGAAATGATTGAAATTATTAAACGCTCCAGCAAGATTCTCAATATTCCTGTCACCGCTGAAATCGCGAGAGAAATCGCAAAACGTTCGCGTAAAACTCCTCGACTTGCCAATAGAATTTTAAAACGTGCACGAGATTTGTTTGAGGTGCATAAGCTAAAGGAAGTTGATAAAGAGGCGATTGATAAACTGTTTGCACTCTTAGGGATTGATGAAGCAGGCCTTACCGATATTGACAGAAAATACCTCAATCTCCTGGTGCACAAATTTCAAAATAGTGCAGTTGGAGTGGGAACCATTGCCTCCTCACTTTCAGAGGATGTACGCACTATTGAAGAGTTTATCGAGCCGTACCTTATGCAGATTGGATTTATTAAGAAAACCTCCAAAGGTCGGGTACTTACTTCCAAGGCTTATGAGCACCTGCGCATTCCTCACAAAGAAGCCATACAGCAGGAACGGCTTGTTTGATATAATTTGTCCAAGCCGGGGTGGTGAAATGGCATACACGCAAGACTTAAAATCTTGTGATAGCAATATCGTGAGGGTCCGACTCCCTCTCCCGGCACCAGTACCGTATCAAAAACGGTTGATATTTATGAGAAATAACTTGGTATAACAACCTCTTGTTTTTTTGTCATCTCAACCCCTGTTTTTCCGTTTAAGTATCTGAACTTACCTTTGCAGTCGGTAAACTTAGTCATTCTTCG
>OBEQ011655498.1_pt1 | contig 80719 bp, 79 predicted proteins | sample 1670901 | NCBI WGS metagenome assembly OBEQ01 (sample SAMEA104232315, study PRJEB22302) | groundwater metagenome | biome: forest; feature: aquifer; material: groundwater | place: USA | collected 2011-08-07 | depth 5.4 m | reverse complement strand
TTATGATGCTCTCATAAGCCGTCGTGTTTACAAAGAACCGATGCCGCATGATACGGCAGTAAAGATTATTATTGAGGGGAAAGGGAGCCATTTTGATCCGGACATCGTAGATGCTTTTTTAGAGTTGCAAGAGGAGTTTCAAGCAATCGCAGCTCGTTTTATGGACAGCGAAGCCGACATCAGTGCCAAGACACAACAATTGGGTCTTTCGCAAAACGACCCCACCACCCGAGGAAAATAAAATGAATACAATAATCAATCATTTAGAAAAACTCCAGTTAAGTACTAAATTACTGCTGGGAATAGGTGCAGGGGTCTTGATCGCTATCATCATCGGACTGCAAAGTATCGTTGCCTTACGGACACTCAGCAATACTCAAAAGCAAAACTATGAGATGCATTTATTGGGTCTTTTCCATATCCAAAAAGCCGAAGTCGATTTAGCGAGTATGGGGCGTGATCTGCGCCAAATGGCAATGGAAGTAAATGTCACAGAACGAGAATCCGCTAAAAGTTCACTGATTGATATTGAAGCCAAATTAAGAGATGAAGTGGTACAAAGTCGCGCTACGCTTATTAGTACGGCGGCAAAAAATAAATTAGTTGAATTTGATCAAATTTTTACCCTTTATTCACTGAATGTGGCCCATGCAATTAATTTACTGGAAAAAAACAACTTCGCCAGCAATCGTGAAGGTATTGCATTTATACTTGATCCCGATTTTTCACGTGTTCGAGCTGCTGCAAACACAGCCTTATCAGAGCTTGTCACCATTAAACTGCGAGATGCCAAGATTTCTATGAATGAAAGTACTGACCTCTCACTAGAGACGCAGACCATGTTCATTTGGCTATTAACCCTCGGATTAACACTGAGCATCATACTGGGGTTTTTGGTAGCCGCCTCTATACGACGCCCTTTGAGCAAACTAGGCGAAAAAATAGAGGATTTGGCGGAAGGTCGCCTGAGTGTATCGATCCCCTTTACGAATTATGATAATGAAATCGGCAAGATGGCAAATTCAGTATTGATTTTACAAAATGGGGCTCAAATTTTAGAAAAAGAGTACTGGATCAAGGAGAAACTCTCAGAGATTACCCTCTCGGTTCAATCCGCCCAGTCGTTTGAAGAGTTTGCCGATGCTTTTTCTACTCAGCTCTCCTCCATCATGGGACTTGTCTATTGTGCACTCTATAAAGCGGATGAATCTCAATCCTCTCTAGAGCGTATCGGCGGATACGGATGCGACGATGCCATACACCCCCACACGTTTACACGCGGACAGGGGTTGGTAGCACAGGCGATGCAAGAGAGAGGGAGTATCTCCGTATCCTTATCCGAAGAAAACCCTTTTGTAGTGACAACAGGGTTGGGAAAATTACAGGTGCGCTCCATGTTAATATCGTCCATTATGGATCGCGACCATGTATTGGCGGTATTGGAAATCGGTTCGTTGACCCCATTTGAGGATCTTCAAATCAAATTTTACGAAACGATGCTCAGTGTCATCGCAGAAAAGTTTCAGATTCTCATCGGTAATGTGGCGATACGTACCTTACTTGATCAGACACAGGCACAGGCACTGGCATTGGCGGCATCTGAACATCAACTGCAAGCACGCAGGGATGAGTTGGAAAAAATCAATGCTAAACTGATGGTTCAGGCAAATCAACTGGAGGAACAAACTGAAGAGCTAAAATCGCAAAAAGAATTTTTAATACAACAGCGCGATGAACTTGAAGTTGCCAAAATGTTAGCCGAAGAAGCGACCAAAGCCAAAAGTAACTTTCTAGCCAATATGAGCCATGAAATTCGCACCCCTATGAACGCGATTATCGGAATGTCCCATCTGGCACTTCAAACCGACCTCAATCCAAAACAGCGAAATTACATCACAAAAGTCGATTCTTCCGCCAAAAATCTTCTCGGAATTATCAACGATATTCTCGATTTTTCAAAAATAGAAGCGGGGAAAATAGAGTTTGAACACATCGATTTTTATCTCGAAGATGTTATGGATACCCTTGCCGATCTTTCCGTCGTCAAGGCACAGGAAAAAGGGTTAGAACTTTTGTTTGATTTAGGTACCGATCTTCCTACCGCACTCATCGGCGATCCGTTTCGATTGGGACAAGTCCTTATCAATCTGGTTAATAATGCCATCAAATTTACCTCAAAAGGGGAGATAACCGTCGGTGTCCATAAAGTTTCCGATGAAGAAGATGGGGTACGGATACAATTTGATATTACGGATACGGGAATAGGTCTCTCCCCGGAGCAAACCAACAACCTCTTTAAAGCATTCACCCAAGCCGACGCATCCACAACTCGCAAATACGGCGGTACCGGATTGGGGCTAACCATCAGCAAACGTCTAATTGAGATCATGGAGGGTGATATTGCAGTGAAAAGCGAGCAAGGAAAAGGGAGTACTTTTTACTTTACCGCAAAATTCGGTGTACAGCAAGAACAGCGTAAGCTCAGCCTAAATACCAAAGATGTCGAGGGATTGCGTATATTAACGGTCGATGATAATGCAAATGCGAGAGAAATAGTACAAAATATTCTAGAATCCTTCAAATTTGAACCTACCGCCGTCAGTAGCGGAGAAGAGGCAATCATAGAACTCGAACATGCGCAACTTCAGGGCAAACCCTATGGACTGGTATTAATGGATTGGATGATGCCGGGGCTAAACGGTATCGAGACCATTCAGCGGATACGCAACGATGCCAAACTCGCACATACCCCTGCCTTCATTATGGTTACGGCATTTAGTCGAGATGATCTGCTCCAAAGTGCCGATGGCGTCCAAATAGACGGACTACTGGTTAAGCCGGTAAGCCCCTCTACCCTCCTCGATGCCATTCTAAATACCCTAGGAAAAGAGGCGTTTCAAAGAACACGCAAACACGAAAAAGAGGCCAACGCCCAAGTGGCCATCCGATCCCTTCAAGGGTCGCATCTCTTATTAGTCGAAGATAATGAGGTCAATATGGAATTGGCGTTAGAGCTTCTACAAGAGGCCGGAATGCGTGTTGATGTCGCCGTCAACGGTGCCGAAGCTCTGGTAAAAGTGGAGCATACTGCCTATGACGGCGTCCTTATGGATTGTCAGATGCCGGTAATGGACGGATTTGAGGCGACACGGCACATTCGTCAAAATCCCCGCTTTGCCGATCTTCCCATCCTAGCGATGACCGCCAACGCGATGGCGGGTGACAAAGAAAAATGCCTCGAATGGGGAATGAATGATCACATCCCAAAACCGATCGATGTCACACAACTTTTTTTGACTATGGCGCGCTGGATCAAACCGGCGCATCCTGAATCAACGGATATCCCCACTGTAAATGAAGAAGAGACCCTCCCAGATATTCCGGAACTTGAAATTAATAATACTCTTATACGGGTGGGAGGCAATATCAAACTCCTTCGCAAACTCATAAGCCGATTCAGTGAGACCCAATCTGACGTTGTTTTACGTATCAAGAACGCACTGGATGCGAATGACACCGATACGGCAAAACGTGAAGTACACACCCTAAAAGGTCTTGCCGGAACCATTGGAGCTACTTTAATGGCCGATCGCGCAGCCACCTTGGAAACTATCTTGAAAGGGGGTGCAACCGAGGGGCTTGAAGAAGCTCTTAGCAATTTAGAGGCTGCCCTAATCAGTCTTTTAGAAAGAATCATATCGGTATTCGGTGATCCGTCAAAGATAAATGATATACCTAAAAACAGCCATTCTATCGCGCGCGAAAAGAGAGACATGGAGACATTGCTTCGAAAATTCAACACGCAGCTAGCCGACTTGGATTCCGATGCCAGTACGACGCTCGAAGAGATGGTGGATGAGTTAGGGGGGCTTGAAGAGATGAAAAAAATTAGAAAACTGGTTGAAGAGTTTGAATTTGATGATGCGCGAAAAGAGCTAACACAGTTGGCTCATGCATTAGGCATTATCCTCTAAATCTTTCCCGCAGATGCGGAAAAGTTAAGAGATAGAGAGGATTAAAAACGAAAGTTAGCACCGATGTACCATACTTTTAGGGTATCCGCCTCGACCTTAACACCTAGAATGGTGTCGCTTCCGGTCTCAATAAGGTAGCGATAGCCACCCTCTACTTCGACATTATTGACGATGCGGACTATTGCCCCGGCTTGTCCACCGTAATGCAGACCGCTTAAATCAAGTTTGACACCGGCAGATTCTTGCTCATATCGGGTATATCCGACAACAGGTCCGGCATACAAATAGAACATATTATCCACTATCGGCAGCATTAAATCAAAGGCAAGGGATGCTGCATCACTGTGTTTGACACTGTGTTGAGGTTTGACATACGAGTATGACAATGAAACCCTTCCATTGGTACCGACGTATTGCCCCAACGTTGCCGTATATTGAGTATCGTCAGACTTTGATTCATACCCCACCAAAGGAACGTTGCTTTTCAATTCAGCGTTCCCGACACTCGCTCCGATAAAGGCAACATTGTCAGCACTCATAAGTGCACCGCCAGCAAGCAATGTTGCTAATAGAATCTTTTTCATTATTTCTCCCAATTACTTATTCAACCGTCATTTTATTGACGACATTGTTTACACCTTGTACATCTTCAGTCAGCTTCGTAACCAAATCTTTTTCAGAATCGTTTCGTGCTTTACCACTGAGGGTAACGATACCGTTATTGGTGGTAACACCGGTTCGCAATACACCCGTAGATTTGTGCATCATCAATGTCATCTTCACCTGTGCGGTAATAGAGGCATCATCAATTTTTTCACCTATCGTATCATTTGCTTTTGCCACGGTCATTTCATTATTGACCCCTTTTACCCCCTCAACGTCTTTAGCGTATTCAGTGGTAAGCTCTTTTTGAGCTTGGCTGACCGCTTTGCCTTTCAAAGTTACGATCCCATTTTTAACCGTAACATCGGTATTGCTGGCATTGACATTCGTATGAAATACCAATTCGGTTTGTACTTTCATTTTCAGCCAGACATCAGACTTCTCATTTTTTACTATGATTGTATTAGTGACACTTTTAACTCCCGGTAACGCTTCAACCGTATCTTGTGCCATCGGTTTATGCGTCTCATCCAATACATCACCGGATAAAGTAACAGCTCCGTCTTTAGAGCTGATTTGGATGTGTTCATCTTGAAGATATGTTTTATAAACATAACTTTTTTTAAATGAAGACTCGATACGGTCATCCGTATCGGAAGCAAAGAGCGGAATGCTGGTAGCTATTATTACAGCGGATGCCATTGCCACGTTCATTGCATTACTTCGTTTATATGATTTCATTTTATTTCCTTGTAATATTAAATTATTAGATACCAACGTTCACTCGCACTTAGATCTATTGTTATTTTTTAAATTTCGTGGCAGCATCATGCATTGCGGTGCTTAAGGCATTCCAAGTACTCTCCACACCAGCTTTTAGGTGTTCCCATGCATCTTCGCCCGCATCATCGAGCTCTTGTAATTTAGCTTTGGTGGTAATCACCATTTTTTCAAGTTCATCCGTATGTTCATTGTATTTAATACGAACATCCGCTGCCGAATTTTTGGCTTCCGCTTTGAATTCAGCCAATTTAGCCTGAGCCAATCCCAACTCTGCCGCAATTTTTTGTTTGTAAGCTTCTTTGGTAGTCATGCTATTTCCTTTTTTTACTATGTTACGACGAAGACAATCCCATCAAAGGAGTATTAAACTACCCAATGCGATCGCCAATATTCCAACTAAAACCGGAGTATCAAATCTTTCTTTTGCATCCATTGAAAAATCAATTGGACCCATCTTAGTTTCTCGTATCTGATTGGTATAACTAAAACTGCCAAATGCTAACCCAAGCACACTGCTCAAAATCAACAACATTGGCATGATTCTACGTAAAGTCATAATGTCTCCATTGGTTAAAAAAAGATCCCACAAGGTCAAGCTCGACGAGAATTTTTTTTTAAAATGACTGTTGCGATCCTTACAATCGCCGCCCTTGAATAAAACGAACCAAGATCATTACGATCGCAATGACTAATAGGATATGAATAAATCCACCCATGGTATACGAGGTGACGAAGCCGAGTATCCAAAGGATTATAAGTACTATGGCAATGGTTTCAATCATATCATTTCTTCTTTGCCTGAACGGCGTATCGTAAATTAGCAGACCAATGTCCCTAGCTCTAGAATTACGCGTCACCATTGACGTAACATTATATATAACACAAAATAATGTTTAACGCCATAATATTCCTTTCATGCTTTATTGATAATTAATATTTATTAATACATGAAAACATTATTTATTATATTTTTCTTGATTATTAAAATACTAAATAATTCTAAGCAATAAAAATAAACTATAGTGCATACTATCGTACTTCGTTGTTTTATATTAAATTACGACGTAAATATTTTAAGGTAGGTGATATTATGGGAATCATGAGACAATATTCCAATCGAATCGTATGGTTTTCTCTTTTTATGGCAGCTTCTTTTATAGTGGGTTGCGGTGGAAGTGAAAGTACACCTGCGGCACCTGCGGCGGCGGCTGTTGCCCCTACGGTTATTTCGACAACCCCTGACGTAAATGTTACAGGTATTGCAACTAACCGTAAAATTGTTGCTAACTTTAGCACTGCTATGAATGTAGCAACGATTAACACAACCACTTTTACATTAACGGATGCCAATAATTCATCCGTTGCAGGCACCGTTTCTTATTCCGGTACCACAGCGGTATTGACACCGAATCTTAATCTTGCGGTTAACACTCAGTATACCGCCACAATCACTACCGGTGCCAAAAATACAGCCGGTACGGCATTGAGTGCCAATTATGTTTGGAGCTTTACTACCGGTGCGACAGCGGATACGACCAAACCCGATGTAAACTCTACCAATCCTACTGCCGGTTCTACTAATATACCCATCAACAGAACCGTTACATCAACTTTTAGTGAATCAATGGATCCTGCGAGCATTAGTACGACTACCTTTAGCGTTGCCGATGCCAATGGTTCTATTGCAGGTACCGTATCGTATGTAGGTACAACTGCCACCTTTACTCCGACAAGTAATCTCGCTCTCACAACGCTGTATACCGCAACCATTACCACCGGTGTACAAGATTTGGCGGGTAACGCTATGCTTGCTAATAAAGTATGGACATTTACAACTGCTGGAGCAGCAGCGGCAGGGCCAAATCCGGTCGCACTTGGCTTAGCAGGTAATTATGCAATCTTTGCAAATACAGGAATAGCCAACGCGGTCTCTCCGGCTGTCATCATTGGAGATATGGGAGTCGGGCCAGGAGTTACCTCCACTGCGATCACAGGCTTTGTCCTTAACCTAGCGGCAGCCAGCCCTTATTCAACTTCTGCCCAAGTGACCGGAAAAATCTATGCATTCGACTATGCATCGCCTACTCCGGCAAACGTTACAACCGCCTCAACCGATATGGGACTTGCCTATAACGATGCGGCAGGGCGTCTCCTCCCTGATGTTCTAAATCTTGCAGGGGGGAATTTAGGTGGACAGACACTTCTTCCCGGACTTTATCGATGGAACAGTGCCGTTACCTTACCGGTTGGTACCAATGTCACCCTTAACGGTGGACCCAATGATGTATGGATCTTTCAAATTACAGGAACCCTTACGACGGCAGCTAGTACGAACGTACTTCTAACCGGCGGTGCACTTGCAAAAAATATTTTCTGGCAAGTAGCAGGTTCATCCGTTACCCTTGGCGCCAATGCACACTTTGAAGGGGTTGTACTCGCTAAAGCCGCAATCAACTTCGGGAATAAAGCTTCGGCGAACAGCAGACTGTTAGCTCAAACAGCTGTAAACCTAAGCGAAAACAACGTTACACAACCTACTCCGTAATAGTTACACAATCCGGGGGATGCCACCCCCAATGGCAATGGAGATAGGAACAAAAAACAATAAAATGATAGGTAGGTATTGATATGAAAATCTTCACAAAATATTCTAAAAAAATCGTATGGTTAGGCATCTTTATGGTGAGTGCCTTCACAATAGGATGTGGCGGCGGCGGTGGCAGTGGAACAGCTGTTCCTATTGCTGCTCCGGTCGCTCCCACAGTTATTTCCACTAATCCTTCCAACGCGGCAACGGCGGTACCGATCAATAATAAAGTCCTTGCCCTTTTCAGTACCGCGATGGATCCGGCGACACTTACTACATCAACATTTACTGTTACCGGACCTGGGGCGAGTCTTGTTGCAGGTACCGTTACGTATACCGGAACAACCGCTCTATTCACCCCAACTGCTAATTTGAATGGCACTACCCTCTATACCGCAACCATTACCACTGGTGCGAAAAACACAGCGGGAACACCGATGGCTGCTAGTCATGTATGGACCTTTACCACTTCGGCTGCGACAGATATTATCGCACTGGATGTCAATGCAACTTCTCCTGCTAACAGTGCTACGGGAATAGCCCTCAACCGAAATATTACCGCGACATTTAATAAATCGATCAATCCGGCAACCTTGAGCGCCTCAACCTATACCCTTACAGGTCCTGGAACAACACCGGTAGTAGGTGGAATTAGCTATGTAGGCTCAACCGCAATTTTTACTCCGAGTGCAAATCTAACTTCAAGTACGCTCTATACGGCTACCCTTACTACCGGGATTACGGACCTTGCATCCAATGCGATGGTAGCCAATCACGTTTGGACATTTACAACAGGTACGGCCGTAGCAGTCGGACCGGATCCTGTTAATCTTGGAACTGCCGGAAACTTTGTTATTTTAACAAAATCCGGCATCACCGATAGCCCTGCATCGGTTATAACCGGAAATATTGGTTCCAGCCCGATTACAGGTGCTGCTATCGGGGTTACATGTCCGGAAGTTAACGGAACCGTATACCAAACAGACGCAGCAGGGGCTGGATGTTTTGTCACCAATCCTACATTATTAACTACCGCTGTACTCGATATGGAAGCTGCCTATACCGATGCAGCCGGTCGAACAGCGGGTGTTGGTCCGTTCTTAAATCTCGGAGCAGGAACCCTTACCAACTTAACACTGACACCGGGTACCTATACATGGGGTTCTAATGTAACCATACCTACGGATCTCACATTAAGCGGCGGTGCCAATGATGTATGGATTTTTCAAATATCCGGAACCCTCTCTATTGCCTCAGCCAAACATATTATTCTAAGCGGCGGCGCACAAGCTAAAAATATATTTTGGCAGGTTGCCGATGTCGTTGCACTGCAAACAAATTCCCATTTTGAGGGTATCATAGTCGCTAAAACAAACATTGCAATGTTTACCGGTGCTTCTATCAATGGTAGAGTGTTGGCACAAACAGCAGCTACCTTACAATCCAATACCGTCACTGCACCATAAGTCTTCTTTCAACTAGCCCTATTTATCGTGGATAATTCCACGATAAGGCTCATTACCAATATCAAAAATACCGTTACAAAGATAAGATGAGAAGAATTAATATTGATTAATTTAAGTAGTGTAGCGCTGATGAGAATATGGGGGTATGCCCTAAAGCATACCGCTATGATTATTTATTGAGATCTAGTTTTTGGTCCGGGTAGGTTTCAAGAAACTTCTGCTTACTCGCTTCCATAAGTTTCGTCCCCTCGGCTATATCTTTATTGCCTTGTTCTATCTCTTGTTTTCCGGTAGTGATGTCTTTATCTCCGGATTTAATAAGATCTTCTCCGTGTTTAACCAATTTTACACCCGATTGATTGAGTTCTGAGCCTTGATCCCACTCTTTTGCCATCTGCTTTTGATCTACCCCTGTTGCTTTTTCCTCAGCGGCATGCATTCGCATAAAATCACCGGTTGTTGGCGCTTTGGTAGCGCATCCTACGAGTGTTGTCATCATAATGACAGTAGCTGCCATGATTTTAAACTCATTCATACTGTTTCCTAATATTTAGTATTGTGATTTCTCACTAAAACTATTCTATCTGAATAAATTAATAATATGCCACTAAAATAAATATACTTAAAAACACACTGATATAATTTATAAATGTTATTAATTTGAGAATTTGATTGTAAGAAAACCTACGCAGTAAAAAATAAATAAGGGCTCAGACCTAAAGGAAATCCCTTTAGGCAATACTAAAATTTATAGTTGGCACCTATAAACCAATTCTCCTGCGTGTCAAATTTTGCCTGAGACGTTGAAGAGCTAAACGTATTACTTAAAACAGGGAGGATATATCTATACCCCCCCTCGATGGAAAAGTTTTCCCCAAATGGATAATTTAACCCCGCATCTATCCCTACGAAATGACCAGCAAGTCGTATATCAGGTTGTGAATATTTGGTATACCCAAGCAGTACCCCAATAAAGGGTTTCAATCGATTGCTTCCCATCAAATAATCGTATCCAACACCGTATAAACATCCATTACTACCCTCAAAACGATTCTCGTGCTGATAAAAAGCATTTAAACGACCATTTTTGTTGAGGTAATAACCGATTTTAAGTGTTTGAGAAGGACGAGTCAAATTTTGTTTTTCGCTTATATAACCATCCGTCACGGTCAAATTTGTTCGCGTTTTATACGCGTCTATTCCAATATACAGCCCTTTATCATTGGACATTAGGCCACTTGCGAGCAATCCCAGTAATAATAACTTTTTCATAATTGCACTTTGTATTGATTTATGGTTTACTATATCATAGTCATACTTTACCAATACTGTGTTAAAATAACTACAAATATTATTATATGTTATCGATAGCGCTCATATTTTGCAATTCTAATTAAAAAACTTCCGGCATATTTCGATGATCTTTTCTTGACGCTCTTTTCCGACCCTCTCATTTTGGCGAATAGTGTGTACTTTATCAATTAACGTATGTATCCCATCCGGAATTACAGAGGTCAAATAGATGCGTAATGCCGAGCTGACCGCCGGTGCCTTCCCCTCCGTGTTAATCCCGATGCATAAACTCTGTTCTACTATTAGTGCCGGAAAAATAAAACTGCATAAGGCAGGTGAATCTACACAATTGACAGGAATACGACGCTCATTGCAGGCATGGTATATTTTCTCCTGCTCACCTATCTCATCCAATGCTCCGATTACTAAGTATTTACCGTCAATATCCTCGATCCGGTACTCTCGCTCAAGTAGAGTAATCACATGTTCATTAGCCAATCTTCTAATCTCTTCATGAATTGACGGTGCCACTACGGTAAGGATAGGTGTAAATTTGATCAATTGCTCAATTTTACGCAAAGCGACCTCCCCTGCCCCGATAATAAGGCAGTCACGGCCATTTAAATCAACAAACATTGGAAACATAGCCATATAAAAGTCCTTGCTATTAATTAGAATCAAGAATAACAAAAGAATAGTGAATTTGTCCTTTATGCTATACTCTATCCTATGAAAGAACTAGAATCAGCCCCTTATTTCGTTTATATTCTCAGATGCGGCGACACGACTCTCTATACCGGAATCACGCTGGAGATCAAGAAAAGGGTTGTTGAACATAATACCTCATCAAAAGGTGCCAAATATACCCGTTCACGCCGTCCTGTATCGGTAGTCTATGCCGAACGATACGAAGATAAAAGCACTGCACTAAAACGTGAAATTAGTATAAAAAAAATGAGCCGATCACAAAAAGAAGAGCTTATATTCAACGGTATACCTCAAATATAAAGTGAACCATAAACTTCAAAAGTATTACGATAGAAACACGGTTCTATGAACAAAATGCGATAGAATGCCGCGCATGAAACCATTCCCACTCCAACACTACTTTCTCGGTATTACCGGCATCCTTTTACTCTCGATAACACTCCACGCAAGTCCAACGCATTGTAAAGATATCTATTATGCTAATACGGCACCCGATATCCTAAACAGCAAACTCACGGTCAAAACGGAAGAATTATGTTTTACCTCCTTTGCCGTGATGCATTCGGGAGTTTCTCGTACCCCTTTGTGGAGTGCAGAGCATCTTACACGCGATGGATTACGCTCCAAAAGTAAGCGATCCAATAATTTTCATCCGGAAGAGCAGCTCAGTCCGGATGTTCGCGCAGAACTTAAAGATTATTCACACTCCGGATACGATCGCGGTCATATGGCACCCGCTGCCGACATGCCTACATCACAAGCTCAACATGAGTGCTTTACCCTAGCCAATATGGTTCCGCAAAACGGAGATAATAATCGCGGCATATGGGCAGGAATCGAAGAGGCAACACGTGAGTTGACAAAGCAAAAAGGTGAGTTGTACATAATAACCGGACCACTCTTTATCGGTTCAAGCCTTCAACGAATTGGAGATCGAGTTTTAGTACCGACTAAAATATACAAGGCGATCTATGATCCCTCCTCAGCAAAAGCGGCTGCATACATAGTGGACAATACTGCAGGAGCAAATTATCACGTTATCACGATTGCACAGCTTGAACAACTCTCCGGTATCCGATTTTTTCCGCAAATGGATGAATCTTCTAAAAATACTCCCCTGAAACTACCTGATCCTATAGTAAAAAACAAGCATACCCGTAATACAATGACGGATGAGAGCATGTTCCATTTATTAGAAAAACTTTTTCAAAGGATGTATTAAATGTCAGCAAAAGCATTTATGGCTTATGAAAATGAAACGGACAGTTTTTTGATTGATAATCTTACGGTGGAAAACCGTTATGACCGCATTTCCCTCTATGGATCTTTTGATATTACCAAAGATCAGCAAGGGCTTGAATACGCATTAAAACTCAAGCGTATTATCGATGCATCAATTGATGCGTTAAAGAGGGACAAATCACTTCCTGAACATATAGAGATAAAAGGCTCAAAGACTATTGAGAACCCGTTTTAATACTCATGAAGCGATTCTGAGAACGTTTTGGTAACCGGTTTCGTCAAATACGCCAATACACTGCGGCTTCCTGTGATAATGTCCACTTGCGCACTCATTCCGGGGGCAATTTCTACCTTCTTTCCCGATTTAGAGACCAATTGTGTTTGATCCAGTGCTATTTGGACTCTAAAATAATTTTTATCCCCCCGTTCTGTCTTTTCGACCAAGGTGTCTGGGCTGATGTATTTAACTGTTCCGTGAAAAATTCCGTAAATACTGTAATCGTACGCGTCAAGTTTTACGGCCGCCTTTTGCCCTTTTTTGATAAAGGAAATATCAGAGGGGCTAAGTTTTGCTTCGATAATCAGCTTATCTCCTGAAGGGACCAGTTCCAAGATGATATCCCCCGGTCTGACTCTCGCCCCTTGGGTCGTTACAATAATATTTTTAACGATAGCATCCACCTGTGAAACAATCGTTGTTCGCTCCAGCGTGATGGATCGGTCGGTCAGCTCCTGTTCTTTGGTGGAGAGTTCTTCTTCGGCTTTGGTCATATCGGCTTGTGAATCTTGAAAATATTTATTTCGTTTATTGGAGATTTGCCCTTTTAAATCGGCAATTTGACGTTTAAGTCGGATGATCTCCGTAGCTCCGATGTCTCCGCTTTTCAGTAACGGCACATTGAGATCCAACTCATCTTGTGCCAGTTTTAGGGATTCATTTAGTGCCGATATTTCATCATTAAGCGCTTGTTGACGACGATGGAAAAGAGCGGTCTGATTTTCTATAAAATCGGGATATTGTTTTACCTCTGTCGGAAAAATCAGTGCTTTGCCGTACACTTCGGCTCTTAGACGAGTCAGTGTTGCTTGAAGCGCCGCCACTTTTGCACTGCTATCTTCATACGATGCTTGGGCTTGGGATTTCTCCAGAACGATCAGTTTATCTCCCTTTTTTACCGATTGCCCTTCGCTCACATAGATTTTATCCACGACTCCGTCATTCGCCGATTGAATAGATTGCGTTTTTGTTGAGGCGATTACTTGTCCCTGTGCATGTGAAATCTGATCAATTTGTGCGTACGATGCCCAGATCAAAAAAGGGGTAATCACCACAAAAAGCGAACCGAAAACGATCCACAAGGGATTAAGGCGAGTAATATAGGGTAGAGAATGGGTTTTCATGACTGAGCCTGTGGTGGTTTGGGTGCAAGCTGTTGAAGGATCGCATCTCGCGGTCCATCCATAACGATGCCTTGCGGTGTCATAACGATGATACGATCAACGAGTCCAAGCAAGACCGGTTTGTGTGTTACCAACACAAGGGTTTCATCTGCACCGATTTTATTACGGAGGAGTTGTAAAATACTTCGCTCCGTCCCCTCATCCATGCTTGCTGTGGGTTCATCCAAAAGCCAAGCTTTGGGTGAGGCCAATACTATTCGAGTGAGTGCGATCATCTGTTTCTGACCGCCTGAAACACTTTCACCCCCCTCAGGTACAAGGGTATCGATCCCCTGAGGCAGTGAATTAATCAAATGAATCAGTCCGGTTTGCTGCGCCGCTTCGATGATTTTTTCGTCGCTAATCCCTACAAGCCCTAAGAGAAGGTTATCCCGAAGAGTTCCGGAGAGGAGTTTAACGTTTTGAGGAAGATAGCCGATGCTCTCACTGAGACGGTTTCGTGAAATATGCTGCATATCCACTCCGCTGACCTGAACGCTTCCCTCTTGAGGCATATACAGCCCTGAGAGGATTTTCAGCAGAGTCGATTTCCCCGATCCAATCGTCCCTAAAATCGCCACTCGCTCCCCTGCTTTGATGGATAGATTGGCTACTTTTACCATTGCCATATCTTTTCCGTAGCCGAATTGTATGTTTTGGCAGAGAAAGCTCGGATTCATATTGACCGGCGAAAGGGGACGTTCTATCCCCTCGTTATCGCTTTGAAGCGCGTAGACATTGTCCAAATCTTTGATAGCTATTTTGGTGTGTCCCCATTGTACGAGAAGATTCGGAATCATCGCTATCGGAGATAATACCCGTCCGGAGAGGATAGTGACGGCAATCAATCCCCCCATCGTTAACGTGTCGGTGGTGCTTATCAAATAGGCTCCCGTTGCCACCAATGCCATATAACTGATTTGTTGCAAAAAAGCGGCGATATAGTTGGAAAATTCGCTGTAATGACGAATCACGATGTCATCATGTATTGCATCCTCGGTGAGTGCATTCCAGCGGCTTAATATACTCCATCCCGCCCCTGTTGCTTTGATGTTTTCAGCATTTTCAACCGTTTCGACGAGTATCCCCAGCTTTTTATGTGATGCCATCGACGATGATTTGGAGAGATCTTCTATTTTCTTTCGAAAAAGTACTCCGGTAAGAATAGAAATCACTAAAAATACCAATGCTATAAATCCCATTGACCATCCGGCAACCATCACAATCACGGCTAAGAAGATCATCGAAAAAGGAAAATCTACGAGAAAATAGAGGGCTGCTGAAGATATAAATGCTCTCACAGTACTGTAGCTTTGAAGCTGTCCGGAGAGGGTTCCCACACTTTTTGGGAGTGCATCGGAGCGGATTTTCAAAAAGCGGTTAAAAATATCGTGCGAATAGGCCACATCCATATTTTTGCTCGCATGATCGAGGATAGTGGAACGGGAAAGTTTTAATACCATTTCCAAAAAGATGGCGATAAATACCCCGATACTGAGTGCAATCAACGTCGAAATCCCCTGCGTAGGGATAACACGGTCGTACACCTGCATACTGTAAAACGACGTACCCAGTGCCAACATATTGATACTCAATGAGGCGATAGCGGCATGAATCAGTATCGGTTTTTGCGCTCGTGCTACCGTTTTGAACATTTCGGTTGCCGATATTTTTCCCGGAGTCAATCGCTGCGATTTTATTGAGGAAAACACTGTTTTTGAGGGAAATGTTCTCTTAAGAGAGATTCCATATACTCCATCACATTTCCATGCCCCATCCGCTTCGTGTTCGAGAATAATCTGCATCCCCTCTCCCGGAATCAATGCCAATAACGGCAAAGCTTCCGGAGATACTGTAGGGCTCCACAAAGGTTTTTTTAGATTAAACGTATCAAACAATGTTTCATAAAACGAAAGAATCAAGGTGTCATCGAGGGTGACCAACTTTTTTTCCAACATCAGATGCGCATACGAGGAAAGTTTTGAGGAGGCAAAATGGGGAAGTGAGCACACTTGCGTTAACCACTGCATATCTTGTTTTGCTTTATCCAGATGGGTATAAATCATTTTTTTTCTCCGGATTCGAGTTTGATATTGCCATTTTTAAGTGCCAACCGATACATAGAAGCGATATAGGACGCCTTCATATCTGAGAGTGAGAGTTTGTTTTGGGTGAGTTCTCGTGATGAATTGACCAGATCTAGCCATTGGCGTTTGCCCGCAACGAACAAACGGGTGTATGATTCGAGTACATTTTGTGACGCGTCGATGGTTTTACCCATCCCCTCGATCTTATCCATCGAGGAGTGGTATTCGTTGAAATCGCGCATCAATGCGTCGGTGAGTTCCAGTTCTTTGGTCATTTTATCCGATTGTACTTGGAGCACCTTTGCCTCAGCGCTTTGAATACCCGAAAATGCCGATAACCCTGCTCCGGTAGAGGCCGTAACTGCGATATAGACTAGATTGTTCGTTGTAGATTGATCGTAATAGACAGAACCGCTTTGATGTTCGGCGCGGAGTGAGAGATTCGGCCACATCACCGCTTTGGCTTTGGCTTTTTCCGCCTCGGCAGTTTTGATCTGTTCGGAGAATTTTTTGAGTGTCGGATGGGTTGCGATCATTCTATCAATCATCACATCGACTGGAATGCTTTGGTCTAACAGCGCTGTGTTTGCGGTATCAACTCCGCACGACAGTTTGCTTCCGATCAACAGCTCCAATTGAGCCTGAGTTGTTTTTCGTTTAGAAATTGCAACGGCTAAATCGGAATTGATCTGTATAAGACGGGATTTGAGAAGTTCACGATCCGCGAGAGAGGAGACCCCAGCATCGATACGACGTTCTAACATCCGATTGAGGGTTTCGAGCTGCTCTTTCCCCTCTTTGAGTGCTTCTATACTTCCCTCAGATTGGAGGTAATTTTGCAATACATTCAGCAGGTTTTCGATCAGTGCATATCCGCTCTCATCCAGCGCCGCCACCGCTTCGTTTTTATGCGATTGAGCTATATCCACCGCCGCATCGAGCTTCCCCCCAGTCCACAGCGGCTGATCGAGACGCATCGTTGTCGCTCTACGCCCTGAAGCTTGCGAAATATCGACCGAAGGAGTCGGAAAATAGCTCCATTTCGCCCCATCGATCTGAGCGTCTGCACCTTGAATACTGTAGCGTGAAGATTGGATTGAGGGATATGTTTTCAGACTTCCGTTGATGAGAGTTTCGACACGATAGAGACACGCATCACTGCCATAGAGCGTCGAGCATACTGACAGGATCAAAATTCCTCTCGTCATTGTAAACACTCCAACCCTATAGATTTTACATAGAATTGTAGCCACCGAGTATCATCGGAGTATCATCAAAGGTTTCTGAGACTCACCAATGATAGTGAGTTCAGAACTAAATACCCGCTTAGATAACGAAGTTACTCGCCGCAATTCCTTGTACGGGAGTCTGCAGCCACCACTGATCCAATGTCATCAATACGTGCGTATTGGCAGCAATGCCATCGGCAGCGGCATTGAACAACACATGCCCGTTAGAGGCGTCATAGCTTATATTGACATTATCATGTTCTGCTCCATCAATCGTAAGGGTAGGAGTAGTAATGCCGTCTTTCGCCATAAGTAATCTCAAATCAATATGAAGAGAAGCGGCAGTATAAACATCTCTCAATGCGGCTATTGAATTGGTTGTGCCATCTCCGGTGTATTCAATGACGGAAGATGATGAAAATCCAAGTACAAAAGCTTCAGCATTCTGTGTCCCGTCAAATGCGAGTATGCCATATCCTCCCGCGTAATTGTTAGCGGCATCTTTTTCATAAATCTGATAGACGTGATTGGCTATCGGATCAAATGTATTAGTGATTGTTCCTGAATTTTGACCATAATAAATATCACTTACATACACAGTATCACCAACATCATGAGGTGTTATAGTGGTAATATAACTCGTGTGATCCGCAGATATAGCGACACTCATAGTTGGACTACCCGATGGAGGTGTAGTATCTATCGTTACACTACCCAAATCCGTAGCAGCAGCCGATACGATACCCGCACTATCTATCTCTTTTACATATACATCTGAGTACACTCCATCGGAAAGATTAAATGAAGAGGTGCCGTTGTTCACTACCGTGTAGTTTGCACCGTCAGTTGAATATTCAAAATGATCACCTTGATGAGAGAGTGTTACATTGATCATAGAGTCGTGAGTAATTCTATTCCCGTTTGAAGTGTCACTGTTTAGAGAAACCGCCGTAGGTGCTACAGGCAGCGTTGTGTTAATGTTTGTTGACAGGAGGGATGCTATAGGGTTATTGGCACTATCTTGGAGTGTCATCAGCACGTGCGTATTGGCGGCAATACCATCGGCTGCAGCATTGAACAAAAGATGCCCCGTAGAAGCGTCATAGCTGATATTTGCATTATCATGTTGTGTTCCGTCCAGATTGAGGCTCGCCGCATTAATGATATTGGATGACATCAGCGTTCTAAGGTCAATAGTATCCGTTCCAGAAGAAAAACTGCTTATCACAGAAGTAGAATCTGCCCCTGTACCGAGATAATTTATCGTGGTCAACAAACCATTGATTCCCGATAAATTAACATTGGCACTACCGCTAAAAGTTGCAACACCGACACTCGCATCATTGCCGTTATACGTTTCTGCTACTTTATAAACCGAGTCTGCTATGGCTGTAAAAGAACCAAAATTATAACCTACATAATTCATACTCGGTGTTGTAGTACCATTGGTTACATCACCTTCGTAAACAATATCACCGGATGTATTTGCAACAACACTAATCGTAGTTCCAACACTACTCACTAATGGCGATGTAGTATAAACGATAGAGCTAGCACCGGACACATTTCCCGCAGCATCCACGGTATAGGCTTTGAAAGAACCGCTTTGTAACGTCGTAGTATTGAGCAGTGTTGTTCCATCTTGTCCAACTGCGCTTTCCATCGAGTTATAATATAAAGGACTGTATGGCATGTTGGTTATTGTATTTGTCAAATCGATCAATGTTGGATTGGTCAAACCAATTCTATCATCGATCAAAAATGTATACCCCGTGTTTTCACTGCTAGTGGCGGTTACGGTTCCATCATTGTTTACGATGAGAGATGCCACGCTTGGAGCGGTGGTGTCCACCGTGATGGCACCCATATCGTACGCAGTGGAAACCGAGTTGCCGGAATTTATTTCTTTGATATAGACATGACTATACTGCCCTTGTGTAAGGGTAAATGTACTTCCGGAAGAAACTGCCGTATAGTTGACCCCATCGGTAGAGTATTCAAATGTATCGGCATTACTGGAGAGAGTGACATTTACCACTCCATTACTTGTTATACGATCACTGTTACCCGTAACGCTCATTACGCCATTGGTTACCGTTACTCCGGTATCTTCAGCCAATGATGCTGTAGGAGCCGAAGGAGGTGTTACTACGAGCGTTTGGGTTGCTGCTACAGAGACATTTCCCGCAGCGTCAGTCGCCGTAACAGAGACGCTGTTATCGCCATTAGCATTGATCGCCAACGTTCCGCTGCTCGGAGTTGCTGTTGTAGTATCGACACTCCATACACCGCCCGTGGCTGTCGTAGTATACGTAGCTCCTGCGATAGAAACGCTAACGCTCGATCCCGCATCGGCGGTTCCGCTAATGAGCGGAGTAGAATCGCCCGTAGTGGCGGCAGAGGTGATGACCGCAGAGATGGTAGTGTCTACGACAAGAAAATTGTGCGTATCAGCAGCTTTTGTCCCATCGGCATTGAACTTCTGAACAAATATAACATTATTATAATTGCTATTGTATCCTTGATACGTTACGGCATATCCACCGTCGGTTCCTACGGCACTGATTTGAGGATTGATATTATAGCTACTATTACTATTACCACCATCGAGCTGAACCATATCTCCCGCTACCGTCCCATCGGCATGGAACTTTTGAACAAAAATAGACCAATATCCTACGCTGTTAATTCCCTGAAACGTCACGGCATACTCACCCGTAGTTCCGACGGCGGCGATTTGCATATTCCCGTCTGTGTTAGTAGTATTTCCGATTGCTTCGAGCTGTACCATCGCACCGGTTGCGGCTCCGTTAGTACCGAATTTTTGAACGAAGATGGATTGATCCCCTGCACTGTCAGTCCCAAAAAACGACACCACAAACTCACCTGTCGTTCCCACGGAAGTGATTTGAGGATAGTCGTTATAGACAGACGCTTGGTTGACCCCATCCAGTTGCACTACAGAACCCAGAATTGTTCCATCGGCATTGAACTTCTGAACAAAGATTGACCAATGACCATTCGTGTCTTGTCCGTTAAACGTCACGACATACTCACCCGCAGTTCCTACGGCGGTGACCTGAGGATTATAGTCAAAACCACTAGGATTATTGAGTGCATCGAGCTGCACCATTGTATTGTTTGTTGTGGTACCATCGGCATTGAACTTTTGAACGAAGATTGAAAAATGTCCTGTACTGTCATACCCATCAAATGTCACGACATACTCACCAGCCGTTCCTACCGCCGTGACTTGAGGACGGTCATTGTTGGCACTGAATCCATCGAGCTGTACCATTGTATTGTTTGTGGTAGTGCCATCGGCATTGAACTTTTGAACGAAGATTGAAAGGCCGTTATTACTATCGACTCCATAAAATGTCACGACATACTCACCGGTAGTTCCCACGGCAGTGATTTGAGGAGCCTCATTATAGACATACGATGGGTTAAGCCCATCGAGTTGTACCATAGAACCGACCGTTGCTCCGGTGGCGTCAAATTTCTGAACGAAGATCGAATTATTACCATTGCTATCATTTCCAGTAAAAGTCACCGCATACTCACCCGTAGTTCCTACCGCCGTGACTTGTGGAACTTGGTCATAGCCGTTGGTGCTATTACCATCCAGCACTACTGCTGCACCGGATGCGGTACCATCAGCAGCAAACTTTTGAACGTAAATAGAATATTGCCCATAACCGTTACTGACTCCATATCCACTATACGTCACCACATACTCACCCGTCGTTCCCACAGCGGTGATTTGAGGGGTAGAAGCGTACTGACCTATTTGAACCATATCAGGTATAGTCGGTGTTGCACTCATCATAGAGGTGCTAGAGTTTCCTGCCGCATCGGTCTGCTGGATTTGGATGAGGTGTTTATCGTACGTCCCATCGGTAAGGGTGATGGTATTTCCGCTACCGGTATTCCAGCTGTTTCCGCCATCGAGAGAATATTGCCATGTGGCTGTGTCACTCGCGAGAGCCACGGTGAGGGTGGTAGCAGAGGTGATTCCATCGCTTGCACTCACTCCCGTGTCGGTAAACGTCAATCCGCTAGGATCGATAGTCGCAGGTGCCACGGTATCGACTGTAAGAGTTTGAGTTGCCGCTACAGAGACATTTCCGGCAGCATCGGTCGCCGTGACGGAGAGAGCGTTCCCACCATTAGGATCGAGGGTGAATGTTCCGCTGGTCGGGTTATTTCCCGTATAAACACTCCATGTACCGGTACTTGCCGTAGTGGTGGTATAGGTCGCCCCTGCGACGGTGAGGGTAATTGCAGAGCCTGCTTCCGCCGTTCCGCTGATACTCGGATTCGTGCTATTGGTAGAATCAGCGGACGTGATGGCGAGACTCGGAGCAGTCGTGTCGATAATCATCGCGTTGGACATATCCGCCCCATACGTCCCATCGGCACGGAATTTTTGGACGAAGATAGAACGATTGCCATTGCTATCAATGCCGGTAAAGGTCACGGCAAATTCACCCGCTGTTCCCACTGCCGTGATTTGAGGACTATAGTTATTGTTGTAGCTTGCATTAGGGACATCGATCTGTGACATAGTGCCTGCAACGGTTCCATCAGCGTGAAATTTCTGAACAAAGATCGAAGTGCCATCATTTGCATCGCTTCCCTCAAAGCTCACCACATACTCACCCGCAGTTCCTACCGCCGTGATTTGAGGATTATAGTCATTGCCAATACTAACGCCGGCAACTTCGAGAGGTGTCGCAGCACCTGCTGTTGTTCCATCGGCATTAAACTTTTGTACGAAGATAAAACCGTTCCAATTGTTATCGTATCCGGTGTAGGTCACGACATACTCACCGCTCGCCCCTACCGCAGTGACTTGAGCGCTGTCATTACTGACCCCGCCAACAATGCCGTCGAGCTGTACCATGCTTCCGGCCACCGTTCCATCTGCATTGAACTTCTGAACGAAAATGCTATGGCTTCCGCTACTATTATCGCCATCAAAGCTCACCACATACTCACCCGCAGTCCCTACTGCAGTGACTTGAGGATTATAATTATAACCCGTCGTATTACCCAGTCCATCGAGCTGTACCATCGCACCGGTTACGGCTCCGTTAGCATCAAATTTTTGAACGAAGATCGAATAATATCCGGTACTATCATACCCATCAAACGTCACGACATACTCACCCGCAGTTCCTACGGCAGTGATTTGAGGAGCCTCATTATAGACATACGATTGGTTAAGCCCATCGAGCTGTACCATAGAACCGACCGTTGCTCCGGTGGCGTCAAATTTCTGAACGAAGATCGACCATTGATTCGTGCTATCTAATCCCTGAAACGTCACAACATACTCACCCGCAGTTCCGATGGCAGTGATTTGAGGATTTTGGTCAGTATGCGTCGTGTTACCAATCGCTTCGAGCTGTACCATTGTGTTATTTGTGGTAGTGCCATCGGCATTGAACTTTTGAACATAGACCGAATAATCTCCGCCTACAGCATCTTGTCCGTAAAATGTCACGACGTATTCACCCGTCGTTCCTACGGCGGTGATTTGAGGAGAGTAGTCCCGACCCGTTGTATTGCCGAGTGCTTCGAGCTGTACCATCGTTCCGGCTTCGGTTCCATCGGCATTAAATTTCTGAACAAAGACCGAATAACGTCCTGTGCTATCGTACCCCTGAAACGTCACGACATACTCACCCGCAGTGCCCACCGCCGTGATTTGTGAACTCTCATTACGGACATACGATTGGTTAAGCCCATCGAGCTGCACCATCGCCGAAGACTCAATGGTCGGGGTTGTACTCATGTGAGAGATACTGGAATTGCCCGCCGCGTCGAACTGTTTAACTTGAACGCTTTGTTTATCATACGTCCCCTCTGCGAGAGTGATAGTATGTCCTGTTCCATTTGTCCATGTTGTACCGTTGTCGAGAGAGTATTGCCACGTCGCCGTGTCGCTTGCTAGCGTGAGGGTGATGGTTGGATTGGAGCTAAGAGCATCGGTTGCACTTCTTCCGGCATCGGTAAATGCAAATTCTGATGGGGCGGGAGGGGTGGTATCTGGCAATACGGCGATCTGTTCAGAATCCAATTGCGTTAATTGAGCGGGGGTAAGAGTGCTCAGTTGCGCAGTAGTAAGACTGGCTAAAATGGCTGGAGTAAGTGCACTGATTTGTGCAGAGGTAAGAGTACTAAGGTCTGTTCCTAGTGCCGTTGCTGACTCAAGCGCAGTTGAATCTATCAGAGGAGTAACATCTGTGTGAACAACATTAGCACCAGCAATGATAATACTTTGTGCGCCAGTGCTAAGGGTGGATCCGCTCAATCCTCCTGAGATAGCATCAATGGTGGCTTGTGAATTCCCACCATTATGCTGGTCAGCTCCCGAAAGAGAGGCAAGAACGGCACCGTATTTTTCACCTGCATTTAAACCATCAGCCGCATTATAGTTGCTGTTTGCTGTTCCATTAACACCAATGGTAGTCACAGGCTCGGTTGTAAGGATATTTGTTAATCCGAACGCGGTAGCAACAGCGCTATTCGCATCACTCACCACTTGAGTACCAATGGTTGATGGAACACTGCCGTCAGAATGAACGCCGGCGTGAATCGAGGCAATAGTGGTGATCGCGTTAATATTTACGGTGACATTGCCACCGGAAACGACCGAAACCGCCATCAGGGTAGCATTAAGGTCTTTGCCTTGACCCGTCGCTTCGTCCATGTAGTCAGCACCCGTATTGGCATTAACCACTTTGGCAATAATAACCCCCGTATAAGTTCCAACATCAACACTAAAAGTTCCCGTGGAACTAAGGTGGGCACTCCCTAATAAGGTTGAACCGTTCGCATTATAGATATTAACACTCAATCCATTACCCGCGAGGATAGGACCTGCGGTGATAGTACCAATCACTGTGTTTGTTGCCGCTGCAGTAGCAATGGGTGCATTTCCTCCACCACTACCATGGGATGCTAGTGCAACACCTCCGACTAATGCGGCAATACCACCTGATACATAAGCAACAGTCGAGGAACCGGTAGTTGCTCCTACTGTCGCACCGGCAGAACCCGCACCGGCGTCTGTGGCTACTCCCGTAGCTAACTCAGCGTAGTGTGGGAGATCGGCTACGTTCATTTTTTCTGCAACGGCGACTTGGAGTGCGTGGTTATCCGACGTCATCCCCATTAACGCATCATGATTACCGTGAGCATACACATAATTGCTCTCATTGGCAGACAATACAGGCTCACTGCTCGTAACCGTATGAATCCCGCCATCGTTCGCCGGAAGTTCTAATTCACTTCCATTGGCGCTATAAAAACCGTCCAATGTCACATGGGTACCATCAGCATAAGAAAGCTCAAGATTGTCTCCGGCTTTTGTCACCACTACATCATCGGCTAGAACATCAATTGCATTATGTGTTTTAACGATACGGTACTTTTCTCCGGCTTTAGCGATAATCTTGCTAGATTCACCGACGTTAAGAGAATGACGTAAGCCGTCATTTCCAATTATGGTTAATGATTGGCTTGCAGTTACAGGCTTAATAGATACGGCAGTTTTCATAGAGACATTTCCTTTGGATGGGTTGAGATTTTATTTCGTCTCAGAATCGTACACTTCAAGTATCATCGGAGTATCACCAAAAATAAGAAATGCTTTGTTTTTTATAACAAATGCTTATTTTAAGGAATTGTTAAATATTATTCCGCAATTAAATCGACTGTTTTTTTTTATTAAAAACAGCGTTGTCGTGAGTTACATATGTTTTAAATAACCAGAAAGAGAAAAAATGGTGTATAAAAAAATCGTTTACAGTTTGTTAACATCGATTGCTCTTTTCGCACAAGACAAAGATGATTTAGCCTCTTTTTTTAAAGAGATGAGTGACTTTACGACTAAAACCAATATCAATATCGATCATCAACCCTCTGTTCTAACGGTGCTTTACAGTGATGATTTGCAAGCGTTGGGTGTTAGAACCCTTAATGAAGCTTTTGATTTTGTCCCCGGCATTGAAACATCAATGTCATCCTCCGGAAACAATAAAGTAATCACGAGAGGCTCAAGTGAGCCCAATAATTTTGTCTACATCAAAATGAAATATTTTATTGATGGGGTAGATCTCGGTTATGACTACTATGGAGATTTCCCTATTGAACTCATTGATCGTATAGAAGTATTGCGCGGCGGGGCCTCCGCTATCTATGGACAAGGTGCATTTCTTGGAGCGGTTAATGTCATCACGAAATCGGCTACCAAGTCTGCCAATAACAGCGTTAATGTGGAAGCCGGAAGTTTTAATTATCGTAAAGGTTCAGCCCTCGTACATACGAAAGCCGGTGGTTGGGATATAGGCTTTGATACCTATTATAAAAAGGATGAGCGGACGATAGATGCTCCTAATGCACCGGTGGCGCTATTACCCGCTCCGTTACCGGCTATATACGGAGTCAACGGTACTTTTAGCAGTGATAAGATATCACGAGAAGCTCTAAAAGAGGGAGGTTTCGGACTGATTGCCCACAACGATGAATGGACATTTACCTCTCGTTATTTTCAAAAACACTCTCAAAATTACTACGGTTTTTTTGGTGTCTTGGATTTTAATGATAATGGGTACACTGAATATCATACGGCAAGCGCGAAACTCTCATACCAATCTAAAATATCCGATGATTTTGCCCTCAAAGCGGATGTCGGAACTTCGCAAGATCACTATGAAGTAAATACCTACTATTATCAGATTGAACCCAATATGGTCGGTTTAACAAATCCCCATTTTAATATGCAACATACAATGCAAACGACCTATACGGAGGTTGCTCTTGAAAATCAGCAATTTGACAATCACCAGTTTAAAATCGGTGTGTATGCCGGATACGTAGACATGCGTAAAAATCAATATGCGGCCAATGTTGATAATATTAGCCAAATCGGTGTTGTAGATCCATTCAATCCAGGTATGTACTGGGCAAATCAAACACAACTTACAACACTGGGCGGCAATAGAAGCTTTTACACTCTGCCGAGTGAGAAGCAAAGACTCTTATCATATTATTTTCAAGAGCTGTATCATGCCAGTGATGCGTTAAATATTTCACTCAATGTACGGCTGGATGATTATGAGTTTTTTAAATCCATGCTTAGTTGGCGCGGAGCATTGGTCTATTCAGAAGATGATAAAAACATTTTCAAACTCATAGCGTCCAGAGCCTATCGTGCACCATCGTACACAGAAGCGTATTTGACCGATCATTTAGGAATCTATGTCGGAAATGCGTCGCTAAAACCCGAAAGTGTCGATACATACGAGGCGGCATACGTCTACACACACTCAGGTCAAACCCTCAGAACCAATCTCTACTACTCCATCTATAAAAATGCGATTGATGCGAGTTTCGACACTCTCTATATTTATCAAAATAACTCACAAAACCGCTATAGCCATGGAATGGAATTAGAATATACACAAAATTTTGACAATCGCTCGAAACTGATGCTAAATGCAAGTTACACCCAATACAAATACACGAATGTTAATCTCGGAGAAACTATTGCTTTCAACAATCCGAATATTTCACAAGTTATGGCTCATGCGGCCTATATTTATCCAATAACCTCTGCACTGAGCTGGAGCAATGTTGCACGATATTACGGCAAAAAAGAGTTGGCAAAATACAACGGCACGATTGATGATGTGTTACTTTTGGATTCTACTCTCCGTTATAGTTTTACAAAAGATTTCACAACATCATTGATGGTAAAAAATGTATTGAATACGACCTATTATTACCCATCTGCCGGAACAAATGTCGCACCGATGCAACGAGAGGGCAGAGTGATCTATGCAGCTTTGCAATATGATTTTTAAAACGTAATAGTTGCTCTTCCTCTCGTATTTAGGTTACTATTCTATTTGAATGAAATTTATTATAAACCTAAATACTATTACTAAACTACCTAAATGCGCTCAAGCATGAGATATGTAATACTATTCCTATCTCTTTTTTTGAGCGTATTTGCTGATCCGTATACGACCGGCATGATTGATATTCATGCTAAAGTCTTTCCAAAAATACTTCTGAGCGATACCAAAATAGACGATAAGTTAGTTAATGGCAGTATCAAGATTATTATTCTCTACACCGAAGAAGATATCAATGTTGCCAATAAGCTTAAAGCGCAAATGATTCATCTTTACCCTCTTCTAAAAGAGCATCCGTTTCATGTTTTACTAAAAGAGTATAAACAGTTTGATCCTGCAGAGGATGCAACAGCCTACTATGAACTTTTAGGAGACAAAAAAAATATTATCAGCGTCAATAAATCTGCACAAAAAAACTCTCGGATCACCTTTTCGTATGACAGTGACTATCTTGAATACGGAACATTGATGAGCTTGTATGTCAGCAATAAAGTCTCCCCATACATAAACACGGAAACTCTAAAGCAAAGCAATATCATATTGGATAATATTATCTATAAAATTGCGAGAATCAAATGAAAAATGTCTCACTTTTTGTCAAAATTATTTTTAGTATAAGTTTGGTAACGATAATTTTTATGACTATTTTTGGCTTTGAAAACTATCAAACCGTCCATAAACAATTCGATCTTTTAGAAGATGAAAAGTTTCTCTCCATTGCGAAAACGGTTGAACCCGTTATCAGTATTAACTACTCTTTAGGACTGAAAGATGGCTATACAACTGCAATAAAACAGCTTTTTGATACCAATCCTGAAATAATTTATGTGACATTAAGCGATACGGCTATGCATCCGTTTTATCAAGCTGCGAGGGATGATAAACATGGGGTAAAAGAGAGTCTCTACACGTTAAAAGTTCAAATGAATGATAAATTATTAGACACCCCCTCAGGTTTTATTACCATTTATTACACCCATTCCAAATACCTGTATGCAATGATTAATAACTATAACTCTTTTTTGATTCGTATGTTATTTCTCTTTATCGGATCAATCATTATTTTAATGTTGATGATCCGTTTTTCTATAAAGCCTCTAAAGAATCTTACGAAAATACTGAGTTCTTATATGCCCGGAGTCAAAATGGACATTGCTCCGATGGAGGGGAAAAATGAGGTGGCGGTTATCAATAATGCAACCATCGAAATGCTCAAAAAAGTGGAAGAAGAGCTTGAAAAACGGATGAAATCTGAAAAAGAACTTTCGCACAAAAGCCGACTTGAATCTATGGGAGAGATGATTGATAACATTGCGCATCAGTGGCGTCAACCGCTTATGAACATCAATGCCATTTTGCTCACTATCGATCGTGCGTATGAACTGGGGAAATTAGATGGAACCTATCTTGAGCGAACAATCAAAGAGGCAACCGATCTAACCGCCCATATGTCTCAAACGATAGAAGACTTCAGAAGCTTTTTTCGTAAAGATAAAGAGATGGAAGAGGTTAACATCAATGATATTGTGACCTATTCATTCAATCTTCTCAGCAGTGTTATTAAAGAGATAACCATCTGCTTTGATAGAGGAGACGATTTAACTCTTTTTGTCTATAAAAATGAGTTGATTCAAGTCATCATCAGCATACTCAGTAATGCCGTTGATGCGTTAGAGCAGCGCAATGTCGAAAATAAAAAGATTTTTGTCTCTCTGCAAGAGGATACCGATGTGATAAATATTATTATCGAAGATAACGGCGGCGGTATCGCGGCAGAGCATATCGATCGTATCTTCGAACCCTATTTCTCAACCAAACATCAGTACGGCGGAAGCGGACTGGGGCTTTATATCTGCAAAATGATCATTGAAGAGCATATGGACGGTTCTATTAATATTCACAACACAGAGCGTGGCGCACAATTCAGTATTACATTAAAAAAGGGGGGGACATGAGAGAGCATTTAAAAGTTTTTACTCTTCTTTATGCGGAAGACGAGAACAAGGTTCAAGTAAAAATGGCTGAATATTTTGAGTCCTACTTTAAGACGGTATACAGTGCCTCAGACGGTCATGAGGCACTAGATCTATACAAACGTCATTCACCTGATGTTGTAATTCTAGATATAAATATGCCAAAAATAAATGGTCTTGAAGTAGCACGTAGAATTCGTCAAGATGATACAAAAACAAGAATTATTATGATGAGCGCCCACTCTGAAAAAGAGTTATTACTACAAGCTACCGAGATTGATATGAGCAGATATTTAATCAAACCGGTTGCACCGTATGATTTAAAACAAGTTCTTGATAAAGTTGCATCCGAACTGATTTCTACATCAAACAAATTAAATGAAAACAGACTCGATTACGTTATTGAAAAAGAAGGGTTGATTTACAAGAATAAACTGTTGATAGAGCTTTCTAAAAGCGAACGAATCGCTCTAGCTCTGCTTATCAAAAATATTGGATACACAGTACCCTATGAAACATTTTTTTACGGCACAAATGGAAATGGCGAAATAAACAATGAAGCAACATTGCGCAATATTATGGCAAAACTTCGTAAAAAATGCCCCGATCTTAGTATTAAAAACATCAAAGATGTAGGGTATATTGCCCATCATTCCAGTTGATATTTCTCTGCATTATTAAACAAAAAGATTGTTAGCGGTATAATTGCGAAAAATAAAGATCAAGGACTTTGATTTGAGAAGTCATTATTGTACCGATTTAAGTGAATTAAACGTCGGTGACGACGTCGTTTTATGTGGCTGGGCAAACAGCTATCGTGACCATGGTGGAATCGTTTTTATCGATCTTCGCGATAAAAGCGGCCTTATTCAGCTCGTTTGTGACCCTACAGACAATGCCCATGCGCATAAAGTTGCCAGTGACGTACGTGATGAATTCGTCCTTATTGCTAAAGGGCATGTGCGTAATCGCGGTGAAGGACTTGTTAATCCTCGCCTAAAAACCGGCGCAATTGAAGTGGTTGTTACTGAGCTTATCATTGAAAACCGCTCTGAGCCTGTCCCATTCAGCATCGGGGACAACAATGTCGGTGAAGAGATCCGCCTAAAATACCGTTATCTTGATCTACGTAATCCATCTATGTATAACACATTTTTGCTTCGCTCTAAAGCAGCAATCGCGGCACGTAACGTGCTCGATTCGTTAGGATTTTTGGAAGTTGAAACCCCGATCCTGACTAAATCAACTCCTGAGGGTGCACGTGACTATCTCGTTCCGAGCCGTGTACACGAAGGTGAGTTCTATGCCCTCCCCCAATCGCCACAGTTGTTCAAACAACTTTTGATGGTAGGCGGATTTGACCGCTATTTCCAAATTGCAAAATGTTTCCGAGATGAAGACTTGCGAGCTGATCGTCAACCCGAATTTACTCAAATCGACGTCGAGATGAGCTTCTGTAACCAAGAAGACGTTATCCGTGTCGCTGAAGAGCTGATTACGGGGATGTTCGCTGCAGCGGGACACGAAGTTCACACACCGTTCAACCGTATCAAATACTCCGATGCGATGGAGTGGTACGGATCAGACAAACCTGACCTACGGTATGACCTTAAAATGGTTGATGTGATCGATATCTTCGCACGCTGTGACAATGAAATTTTCACAGGTATAGCCGCCAACCCGAAAATGAACCGTATCAAAGCGCTCCGCGTTCCGGGTGCTGATTTGGCATTCTCTAAGCGTGAGATGAAAAGCTTCGAAGATTACGTTCGTAAATTCGGGGCCAAAGGGCTTGGATACTTTCAAATGAAAGAGGACGGTCTCAAAGGACCGTTAGAGAAATTCTTTGCTCCTGAAGATTTACAGCTCCTCGTCGATCGTACCGGAATGGAAGTGGGAGATGTCGTCTTCTTCGGTGCGGGGGATAAAAAAACGGTATGGGATTATATGGGTCGTTTCCGTATCTTCATCGCCGAACATGAAAAAATGAACCTTATCGACAAAAATCGCTTTGAATTCGTCTGGGTTGTTGACTTCCCGATGTTCGAAATCGAAGAGGGTCGTGTCAAAGCACTCCACCATCCGTTCACCATGCCGCGTGATCTCAACCACGAGCACCTCGAAGACATCGAATCGATCGCTTACGACATCGTCCTTAATGGAACCGAACTCGGCGGCGGATCGATCCGTATCCATAAACAAGCACTTCAAGAACAAATTTTCACCCTTCTCGGTATCGGTGAAGAGGAAGCGCAAGAGAAATTCGGATTCCTCCTTGATGCGTTGAAATTCGGAGCACCGCCACACGGCGGATTCGCCATAGGGTTTGATCGTTTCATGATGCTGCTCTCTAAGAAAGACAGTATCCGTGACGTTATCGCATTCCCGAAAACTCAAAAAGCGTCGTGTATCATGACCCAAGCACCGAGTCCGGTCGAGTTGACCCAACTTCGAGAGCTTCATATCCGCCTTAGAGAGAGCGCAAAGTAATCATGAAAAAGCTTTTTTTGATTATCGGTGCACCGGGTTCAGGAAAAACGACCGATGCAGAGATCATTGCGGAGCGTAATAGTGACACTATCGTCCATTACTCTACGGGTGATCTGCTCCGTGCCGAAGTAGCCAGCGGATCGGAACGTGGACAACTCATTGACAGCTTTATCAGCCGTGGACAAATCGTCCCTATCGAAATCGCAATCGAGACGATCACCAGCGCGATCAAAGCCGCCCCCTCAGATGTTATCTTGTTCGACGGTTATCCTAGGTCATTCGAGCAAATGAGTGAACTCGATAAGTTCTTGCAAAACGATTACTCCATCGAACTGATCAGCATCATCGAAGTGGTGGTGAGCGAAGAGGTAGCTCGTGATCGTGTTCTCGGACGTTCTCGCGGCGCCGATGACAAAGAAGAAGTATTTAACAATCGTATGAGTGTTTATACCGATCCTTTGTCAATAATACAAGCTTTTTATGAGGAAAAAAATCTCCTCCATAAAATCAACGGTGAACGCACCATCGAAGCCATTGTCGATGAGATGGAACTGTTTATCAAAACCAAAATTTAATTGATAGGACTTAATATGAAAATTATTCTTTTGGGTGCACCTGGTGCCGGAAAAGGGACACAAGCGCAATTCTTGACGAAGGAATTCGATATTCCTCAAATTTCTACTGGCGATATGCTCCGTGCAGCCATCAAAGCGGGAAGCGAACTCGGAACATTGGCAAAATCATTTATGGACTCCGGTAAACTTGTTACCGATGAGATCATTATCGGTCTAGTTAAAGAGCGTATTCTAGAAGATGATTGTAAAAACGGTTTTCTCCTTGACGGCTTCCCTCGCACCGTTCCTCAAGCTGACGCACTTAAAGAAGCCGGTGTTGCTATTGATGCCGTGGTGGAGATTGATGTTCCCGATTCTGAAATTGTTAAACGTATGTCAGGTCGTCGTGCCCACCTCGCATCAGGACGAACGTACCATGTTGTTTTTAACCCTCCGAAAATTGAAGGTAAAGATGATGAAACCGGTGAAGAGTTGGTGCAACGTGCCGATGACCGCGAAGAGATTGTACTTGATCGTCTCCGTGTATATCATGAGTTGACTCAACCGCTTGTTAGCTATTATCATGGTATGAGTGAATCTGATGCCTCTGTTAAATATGTTCGCATTGACGGAACACAAAAAATTGATGCGGTTGAAAAAGAAATTATTTCCAAACTCAAATAACCTTATTTTCCCGTGATTCGGGAAAATAACGCTTCCATGCTATAATCATCCTTATGAAAACTCTCCACTTTTATGCCGTTATTATCGGTTCTGAAATCCTTAACGGGCGTCGTGAAGACAAACATTTTATCTATACACGTGATGCACTCCTCAAACGTGGGCACACCCTATTCTCTTCATTTATCGTTAAAGACGACACCCCATTATTACGCTCAATTTTTTCTATGATAAAGAATGATCCCAATGCCGTAATGTTTAGCTTCGGAGGTATCGGTTCTACCCCTGATGATTTGACCAGGCAGATCGCCTCGGAAATCTTTTCCGATGGAGTATTAGAACCTCATTCAGAGTTCACCAATCATATCATCGAACGTTTTGGCGATGCAGCTTTTCCACATCGCATACACATGGCGCATTTACCAAAAAATGCGGGCTTACTGCATAACGTTATCAATAATATGTCAGGATTTTATTTAGAAGATCGATATTTCTTTATGCCGGGATTTCCCGAAATGTCTCACCCGATGGTAGAAGAAGCACTAACCAAATTTTATCCGCAGGGAGATTTAATCTACCGTAAAACATTAGTAGCGCACACGAGTGAAAACACATTGATACATGTGATGGAACGCCTTGATGAATGCGTTGAGTTTTCATCTCTGCCTATGATGAACAATGGCAATCCTACCGTCGAAATATCCGTTGCATCGGTTGACCCCAACATCTGTGAAAACTCTTTTATGATATTTGTACATGAATTAGAAGAAAAATCTATTTCCTACATTATCCGATAATTAAAGCTTATTCGTAAAGTTGACGATATACTTTTATAAAGCAGAGAGGTGGAAAATGAAGCAAATAGGGTTTTTACTCATAGCCTTGGCATTTATGATGGTATTATATGCTCTCTATCGTCGCTATTATATCGATAAACCTAAAACTAAAACTCCCAAGCATCGACCCAATTTTACACTCAAAATTGAGCCTTAATCTTTTTTCTCACCTTGAAGAAGTTCTAGAATGGTTTTTTTATGCATTTTCCGTGCAAAATCAAGCGCGCTTAATCCATGAGAATCTCTGGCATCTAGATCTACCCCCATCGCAAGCAGTTTTTTAATCACCTCTATGCGACCATAACATACAGCCCCCATAAGCGGCGTAAATCCGCTGTTGCGTGTTGCGGTATGAACATCAAATCCGGCATTAATCAAATGTTCTATGATGGATAGATTATTATACGTAACCGCTACATCAAATACACTTACCCCTTCATTATCTATGTGCTTGAGATCAGCACCGCTATCGATTAAAAGACTCAACACATCCTCATCACAGTGATAGCGCAAAGCAAAACAAATGACTGACTCACCATTTTCTTCTTGTTCATTCGGATTGCCTCCATTCTTTAGATACTGCTTGATCCCTAGATAATTATTTTCTTTTAATAATTGAGTCCAAATTTCCATATTAACCCATCACATCTGTATAAATTTTATTCGTAGTATATTCTAAAGTCTTTAAAATCAATGAGCAATTCTTTTTCAAATACTACCCATGCTACAATAAGATCAATGAAACTATTCCTATTCCTATTTATTTTTCTCAATCTTGTTACCTTTGGTATATTTGGTATCGATAAGCTGCTCGCTCGGTTCAATCGCAATCGAATTAGTGAAAAAACTCTTCTTACGTTAGCAATCGTGGGTGGAAGTGTCGGTGCAGTTTTCGCTCAAAAATTATTTCGTCATAAAACACGAAAATTTCGATACAGAGTATGGATAATTTTGGTTATTCAATTCATTGTATTTGAAGTACTTTGGTATTTCTCTCCAATACTGTTTCAGAGTGTTCGAAGTTTTTTAGTCTAATAGCCATGGAATTACGGGGAAATATAATAACATGCAACATTCAACCCATCCATAGGCGATTGTGGTAAAATTCCACATTAATTTTATAACAAGAGAGCTAATATGGAAATTTTAGAGACAGAAGACGCATTTAAGGCCTATATCCAAGAGATTCAAAACACGACAGGATATAAAAATCCTCTTGGTTTCGGAATTTGTCGTGTTGATTTGGGCCAACAAAACTCTGATAAAGTACTTCAAGCCACCTACCCTCATATCAACTGGAATGAAAACTTCGGTAGTGCAGCAATTTTTATAAAAAGTGCACAAGAACAAGGATTTGAGATTGATTTTACCGCCAATGAAGTGATTATTCCTATTACTTTGAAGTTTTTAGAAGGGTGTTTAAATGCATTTACACCGTATGCTGACGAAGCGTTTGGTGATGCACATAAAAATATTCAAGTTGTCTCAACACTGTACACGCAAATTAAAGAACGCGGTATGCGTGATGGCGAATTTCGTCTTGTTATCCTCTTTGCAGATGTAGCATGTGTCAGCGCAGAAGCAACCTATCTAAAACTCTATGCCCTCTCTACAGCCAAAGCAGCACTGAGATCGTTAAACCTCAATGGCGCATTCGGTGCATTGCATAACGTTGCGTGGTCTGATGGAGCGCCGATCGAACTTGAATGGCTTAGAGAGAACGAGATTGAGCTTAAATTTGCTAACGAATACCCAAAAATTGATTTTGTTGATAAATTTCCCCGATTTCTTCAACATATTATTCCTGCCAATAATACCCGTATTTTGGACGATTCAAAAGTTCGTTTTGGAGCACAGCTCCATGCTGGAACGACAATTATGCCGGGTGCAAGTTATGTCAACTTTAATGCAGGTACAACCGGAGTGAGTATGGTCGAGGGACGTATCTCCAGCTCAGCAGTCGTTGGTGATGGCTCTGATGTCGGAGGGGGAGCATCAATCCTCGGTGTCCTTAGCGGAACGGATGGAATTCCTGTTACTATCGGAAAGAATACCCTATTAGGTGCAAACTCAGTGACCGGTATTGCTTTGGGTGATGGGTGTATTGTCGATGCGGGAATCGCTGTCTTGGCAGGGACAAAATTTTCAGTAGATGCCGAACAACTTGCTAAAATACAAGAAGCGAATCCTACTGCTGTGTTGAGCGGTACAAGTTTCAAAGGGAAAGAGCTTGTTGCTCTTAACGGTATTCACTACCGCCAAGACTCGACAACAGGTCAATTGATGATTCGCCGTTCAACGCGTGAAATTAAGCTCAACGCCGATTTGCATTAATCCAATTTTCTCGTTATCTTTTAAGGTGGCGAGATTTATACTTTCAATATCCGAATAAAAGGAGCTTCCTATGATAAGCTCAAATGTTTCTTCTATCATGTCTAATCAAACGTATATGAATAATAATGCCGGAAATGTGGCTAATGTTAATACAGACAAGTATATTCCGCGTGATACTACGATCAGTGAAACGCAAAACGGTTCCACAAAAGCCAATACTTCGCTTGCAACCGACAACGGATCCAAGCAATCGCAGACCGATGTGTCCAAAGAGTTGACCGATCAAATCAGTATCGAAAACACTGCCAAAGCAAATGTACAGTCCATTCGGACTCAAAATGAAATGCTCGGTTCGCTACTCGATATTAAGGGTTAACACTTAATATCTTAGGAGCCTTCTTCCTTGCTATACAAAGAGAAGGGGCTTTCGTAAATATATTCATACTCTGCACTCTCGTAAGAAGCTTATTTTTTACATCATAATTTTCAATTTCAGAACCCAGTTCTAGGGTACTGATCACCGCTTTTCCTACGATACGCCGACCTGTTTTCCCCATCTGATCGATCGTCCGTATTCCCCAGATATTATGCATAATCATAACGCTCTCTTCATAGGTACCGACATAAAGAACCACATGCCCTTTTAAATAAAGGATGGTCTCAAAGGGTACCCCCTTTTCTTTAATCAAAGCAAGCTTTTCATTATTCGACAGATCGTTAAAACTAATCACTTCCCCCTTACGGGCTTGTGAGGCTGAATTCCGGGGCAGCCAAATCCCAAACGGAGTTACCATGTCCCGTATCATAGAAGAGCAATCTCTCTCCCCGAACATTCCTCCCCATCCATAGGTATTACGTAACATCTCGTTTCCGATAGTAATTAGATCATTTTTATTAATCTTTTGAATCCCTAAATGAGCTGACTTTTGCGGAATCAATATAGATTCTACCACCCCGTTATGATCTAGGGCGTACACTTGATAAAAATCTCCATTAACCCTTTCCAATGGGAGTACCATTCCTATTCGAGAATAGGCTATAAATTTCCCCTGCATGTTATAAAGCGGCTGGTTGTCTTGTGCAATAAAAATTTTCTCATTATGTTCAAAAATATCAATAATTTCATCATTGACGGGCATAATGCTCTCAGATTTTACCCATCCCGAAGCGTTATTCGTAAAGACATAACTCCAAGCACCGTCTTTTGAGATATGTGAAATAAAAACAGGCTCATGATAATTAACACTGCTGTTTTGGAGTAAATCAAAAGGGTACCCTTCACCCGGAAGAGAAGGATTTTTATAAAGAGGTTTATCGGTAGGAAGGACACGGATATTCATCCATGAAAGGGTTATTGCTTTTTTATTGATCGTGCCAAAAACTTCAAAATTACTTTGGCGCTGTAGTTCTGATAGCCATTCTACACGTACAGGACGAAGGTTACTTCCGTATCCACCTTGAAAAGCACGAATGGGCCATGATGCTTCTCCTACTTTAATAGGGGGGAGCACATAATGCCAAGGAGCAAAATAGGACTTCTCAAAACTGTTCTGGATTTCATAAAACTCTTCTTTATCACGTCCATTCTTCTCGACATAAGGGGTAATCGATTGGGTAAAGTGTTCCAAGTCATTGACTTTAATATCTGACTCATTTAAATCATACTTAATAATATCAATAGCAGTACAACAAGCAGGATTCTCTTCTGCAGATATGGTGGATGATGTCGATTTTAAAGGAACCGAAACAGCAATAGGTTGCTTTACACTGCATCCTCCCAAGAGGATTATCAAAACGATACTCAAACCACTTACGCGCATAGTTATTCTTTTTTTGAAATTAACTGATTTTCCCAAAACGTCCTACGACACGACCGATAATTTCAACTTCATCTTTACGCGCAACATACGTGGGGTAGTCTTTATTGTCCGAAATAATATCCAGTTTACCATCAATACGAACTTGCAGCCGTTTAATAAAAAGTCCATGCTCCGTACGAATGGTAAAAATCCCTCCACGGCTTACATCGTATTTAGAACGATTAACAAAAACAATATCATCATAACTAAAAGAAGGTTCCATCGAATCCCCGCTAACATTGATCGCTTCAATGTGACGGAGTTCCCCTTCCCCACCCAGCGATATTACAAAATTTTCTTCCAGCATTAACGGCTCAAAGTCCATATCATCATTTTCAGCCCCTCCGCCGGCAGAGGCATTAACCGATGAGAAATAACGCACCATATAAAATCGATTGGTTGGTTCAATCAAACTTTCGGGAGATTGATTGTACAAAAGCCAATTAATGGCAATCGAACGCTTTGCGCAAAAATCGAGTAATTCATTAAATGGAATTTTATTACGCTTTTTCATGGTCGCAAAATTCATTTGAGAAATCTCTAACAACTCTGCAACATCTTTATCAAAGACCTTTCGATCAGGAAACTCTCCTGAAACAACATCTTTAATCGTCTCAACGATATCTACGAATGTTTTCATATTTATCCTTTTTCATTATGGATACAGTATTGTAGGAATTATGACACATTAATGAGCATAATATGTCAAATTGCTATATTTTTATAATCTATTTTCAATTTAATATACGATTTGACACATAAATAAAAAGCCACTAGGCAAAGGGGAATACAATGGCAAAGGTTATTCGCAAAGCAAACGGTTGGATGGATCTATTGGAAGTAAAAATGGAGAGATGGGCAGAGAGATTATTTTAGTCTTCAGAACCCTCTTGTTTTTTCTCATCTCGTTCTAAGCGGGTTAAATGATACCCCCGAAAAATATAGACTAAAAATAGTATAAATAGAACGATCATTAACGTATCAAGTATTTCCATCATTACATCAGCTCTTTATAGGAATTAAAATTTTGTTTGATTGCTTCATACAAGATGATACCTGTGCTGATAGCAAGATTGAGACTTCGTCCCTCTTTGGTCATGGGAATTGTCATGCAGTGTTCAGGATACTTTTCTAAAACTTCAGAAGGAATTCCTGCCGTTTCACTGCCGAAAAAAAGATAATCCCCTTCTTGAAATGACATCTCGAAATAGGGTTGATCGGTTTTGGTGGTTCCAAAATAATATTTTTCGCTCTCAGGATGTGCTTCGAAAAAATCGCCAATATTTTCCCACACATGAAGATCAATCTTATGCCAATAATCGAGACCTGCTCGACGAACCGCTTTTTCGTCAATATCAAATCCGATCGGTTTAATCAGGTGCAATGATGACGCGGTATTCACACACAATCTCCCGATTGCCCCCGTATTATTAGGAATCTGCGGATGGACTAAAACGATGTTAAACATTTAAAAAATAATCGTTTTGTTGGCATGAACAAATATACGATCTTCTAATGCCAACTTTAGAGCTTTTGATAAAACAATTTTTTCGACATCTCGCCCCAGACGCTGCATCTCTTCCCATCCATATGCATGCGTGACATGAATAACGTCTTGCGCAATAATCGGCCCTTCATCCAAATGGTTATTGACAAAGTGTGCCGTTGCGCCAATAATCTTAACACCACGTTCATACGCTTGCTTATAAGGGTTTGCACCGATAAATGCCGGTAAAAACGAATGATGTATATTGATAATTTTATCTTCATACGCTTCAACAAAACGAGGTGTTAAGATACGCATATATTTAGCTAAAACCATATAATCAATTTCCCCGAGCAATGCGAGCTGCTCTAAAACTCTTTGTTCATGTTCATCTCGACTGCATCCCTCATGAGAAACGGTATAAAATGGTATACCAAACTTGGAAACAAGCGGTTCAAGAAGATTATAGTTAGATACAACCCCTATAATCTCGCAATCCAATTCACCGGCTTCATATCGAATTAAAATATCACCGAGCGCATGAGACTCTTTAGTTGCCATAAGAACCACCCGTTTTTTACGCGGTACGATAACTTCAAGATGGGCACTTTTAGGTAATACGTCTGATAGCTCATTTTTTAATTGTGTAGGATTGATTTCACCGGCAACAACACTTCGCATAAAAAATTTATTGTGTGCTTTATCGACAAATTCGTTATTGGAAATAATATTAAGATTTCGATGAAAAAAAATGCTTGACACTTTATAAACAAGCCCTTTTTCATCATTACAATCGATAAGAATTCGATATTGTTCATTCATAGGGGGATAATCACTTTTTGATGGTTTCCAATCGATTATCGATTGTTGCGAGAAGATATTCAAAAAAATTGAGCGTTAAATCGACTTTCGCTTCAATTTGAACATTATTAGGCGACTGAAATCCTTCAAATAATACCAAGAGGCGTTCTCGAATACCCTCAAGCATTCGGGATTCATCATCACGCACAATCACTGTTTCACTTACTTCTTCGTGTGTAGAAGGGTGATAGATAGGTTGTTCGATCTTACTGAGTGGAAGAACGTCAGCCGATTCCGGAATCGTCGCAATCTCTTCAATTTCGGCTAATGTAGATAAAATAACATCTTTTAGTTCCATGCGCGCATCAACCACCTTTCAAACTGGATAAATTCAGCTTCTTCATCCATCTGGACAAAAAAAGCTTTCATTTCATTGTTAACACCGAGAAATTTTTTCCGCATACCTGAAAGGCGGCGTATCGCAATTTTAGCGTCTGCATTACCCGGATCTTTTTTTAAAATCTCTTTGTATATTTCAAGGGCATCTTCTTTAAGCCCTTGAAGCTCATAAATATTAGCGAGGGTTAAAGTTTGCATTTGGCAGCAAAATTAGCGATGATGGAGCCCATTTCGCTGGTCGAACAAATCTCTTTCGCATCAAAACTACCGATGTCTTTTGTACGGTATCCTTGCGCTAATGCTTGCTTAATGCCGTAATCAATGCGATCTGCCGCTTTGTGTTCATTCAAAGCAAAACGGAGCATCATCGACGCACTCGCAATGGTTGCAATCGGATTAGCAATCCCCTGCCCTGCGATATCGGGCGCTGAGCCGTGTATCGGTTCATACACCCCGATTACTGCACCGACCGAAGCCGATGGAAGCAAACCGATAGAACCAGAGAGCATACTCGCTTCATCACTGAGGATATCACCAAAAATATTTCCGGTCAAAATAACATCGAATTGACGCGGATCACGGATCAACTGCATTGCGGCATTATCGACGTACATATGGCTGAGTTCCACTTCCGGATACTCGGCAGAGACTTCAATCACTACTTCACGCCAAAGCTGGCTTACATCCAAAACATTTGCTTTATCAACCGAACACACTTTTTTCTTGCGATCCATCGCGATTTTAAACGCGACATGAGCAATTCTCTCAATCTCAGAACGAGTATAGACCATGGTATTCCATCCACGGTTTTCATCACGCCCTTTCGGTTCACCGAAATAGATTCCACCGATAAGCTCACGGACGACCATCAAATCGACACCCTTGACGATTTCAGGTTTTAATGAGCTGGCATTGATTAACTCATCATATACATTGGCGGGACGGAGATTGGCAAATACCCCTAGCTCTTTGCGGAAACGGAGTAATCCGCTTTCAGGGCGTTTTTCGCGCGGGAGGGTATCCCATTTTGTTCCGCCGATGGCTCCGAATAAAACGGAATCACTTGCTAAAGAGATATCGATTGTCTCTTGCGGCAACGGATCTCCTGTAACATCGTAAGCGCATCCGCCCATAAGAGCTTCTTGATAATTAAACTCGATATTTTCGCACGCTGCAACGGCATCCATGACTTTTACCGCTTCATCAACGATTTCAGGACCGATTCCGTCCCCTTTGATCAGTGCAATATTATAAGTTTTCATTGATTATTTCTCCTGTGCAGCGATTTCTTCGCTTGCGTAATTCATTAGTCCACCGGCTGAGAGCAACTCTTGCATAAATGGAGGTATAGGGATAAAGTTATACACTTTACCGTTGGTCGTATTGGTAATAGTTCCGGCATCCATATCAATGCTTACCGATTCACCCTCTTTGATCTCCAAACTCTCGGTAAGTTCAAAAATCGGCAATCCCATATTGAATGCATTGCGATAAAAAATACGGGCAAATGTCGGTGCGATAACCGCTGCTACACCCGCAGCTTTAAGGGCAATCGGAGCATGTTCCCGTGAAGATCCGCAACCGAAATTTTCATCCGCTACAATAATATCCCCCGGAGTCATTTTGCTCACGAAGCTAGGATCGGCATCTTCCATAACATGCTTAGCAAGCTCTTTCGGATCCGAAGTGTTGAGGTAACGGGCAGCAATAATAAGATCGGTATCAATATCTTTACCGAAATTCCAAACTTTGCCTTCAATTTTTTGCATCAAAAATCCTATGGTACGTAAAATTGAGGGGATTATAGCCAAGAAGAGTTGAAAGAGATTTAAATCCCAAGGAGAAGGGATTTAATATGAATTACTATTAACGTTTAAGACCGTTAGTTGTTGCAAGCATTTCATCACTGGTGGTAATAACTTTCGAGTTGGCATCGTAGGCACGTTGACCTGTGATCAAGTCTGTGAGCTCGACAACCAGTTGAACGTTTGAAAGTTCAACAAAGCCCTGACGAATTGAGCCTAGACCGGTATCCCCAGGGATACCCTCGACAGGTTGTCCCGAACTGTCGGTTTCGACAAAAAGGTTATCTCCGAGCGCATGTAAACCAGCTGGATTAATGAAATTGGTAAGGGATATTTGACCCACTTGCGTCGCTTGTGCTTGTCCCGGTTGAGTGACACTCACGATACCGTCAACACCGATACTGATATTGGTGGCATCGGTTGGGACAACAATTTCAGGAACAAGCGTATACCCGTCTGAATTGACGATGGTTCCATTTTGATCTACTTTGAATGAACCGTTACGGGTAAACACTTCGGTACCGTTAGGAAGCTGAAGTTTGAAAAACCCTTTACCTGTGATGGCTAAATCAAGGGTATTGTCGGTTTGCTTCAAACTTCCTTCCGAGAAAATTTTATTGATTGCCGTCGGACGAACCCCTAGACCCACTTCAATCCCCGTCGGAGATTTCGTCGTATCACTGGTAGATGTTCCTGCATACGTCATAACTTTGTACATCAAATCGGCGAATTCAGCACGAGACTTTTTATATCCCATGGTATTAACGTTGGCAATATTATTCGCGGTTGTATCGATTTGAGTTTGCATTGCCAGCATTCCGGTAGAGCTGGTGTAAAGTGATTGCATCATGGTCTTATCTCCTTAGTTTTATCGTCTGGTTACCGCAATTTTTTCAATTGCGTCTTTGTTCATATCATTTACCTGTGTATCCATCGCTTTTTGATACATCCCCACCATTCGATTGGCTTCAACCAAAGCGATCATCTCATTTACCGCATTAACGTTGCTTTTTTCAACAAATCCTTGCATTACACTCCCGCTTTGTGCGAGCGGTGTCATCGGATCAGAAGGGTCAGGAACATAAAGGTTTCCCCCCTCTTTTGTCAACATACGAAGATTTTGAGGTTCAACTACCATGATTTTTTTACCGGCGACCATTTGTGTTGTTCCCGGTACGTTCGTCGATATCTGGCCGTCTTTATCAATCGTTACAATAGAATCTTGAGGATTAAGTGTTATTGCCGTCTTGCTCTGAGCGTAATCGGACGAAAGAACTTCATACCCTTGCTTGTTAACCAGCTTTCCTTCATCATTTAGGGTAAATGAACCGTCACGTGTCAATCGAATCCCTTGTGGCGTCTTAACCGCAAAAAACTGCCCCTCTTTACTAAGAGAAAGATCAAAGGTATTATCCGTTTTTTGCATCGAGCCTAATGATTGATCGGTATAGGCATCGGTAATCTGCGGTACACGCGCTAAAGAGCGGTTTAAATATTGCGCTGCTTCTGTTGTATTGTTGGCGAGCGGCAGATTGTCTTGAGCTTCTTTATACAAACGGGCAAAGTCACCGGTAATCAGCTGATCCCGTTTATATCCTGTTGTATTTGCATTAGCTAGATTAGAAGCGATCGTATCCATACGATTAAACTGTGCTACCATTCCGCCTGTTGCCGCATAATATCCCGTTTGCATTGCCTATCCTTGTGCTATGTTGAAGCTCTATAGCAAACAGCGTTCCATATTTCAAACTGCATTACATTAAAATTTGCAAAACATATTCTTAAGAAATATTTCGGTATAATCCACCTCTTTTAAAACCGCAAGGGAGTCCTCCGTAAATCATGAGTGCCAAAGATCTAAATAAACATCTCGAAACCCTATTTGCTGAGCACAAATCCAAAAACTGTCTCACCTACGAAACAATCGTAGAACCGTTTGATAAACAGCCTACCCTAGCCCAAGCCAAAAGCGTATTGAAGTTGGCTCAAAAACATAAAATTTGTCTATTTACCTCTTCTGAGCATGCAAAAATGCTTAATCAACAAGAGGCAGCGGCCAAACGTGCCGCGCAGCTCAAATTTATAGAAGAAGCAAGCAATGAAGAGTTTGATATTCTCAAACAGCATGAATTGCTTGAATGGTCACGTTCGGATTCTCCGGTGCGAATGTACCTACGTGAAATGGGACAGATTCCCCTTCTTACAAAAGACGAAGAGGTTGAAATCTCTAAACGGATGGAGATGGGAGAAGGGATCATTATTGATGCCATCTGTTCTGTCCCCTACTTAATCGATTTTATTCTTGATTATAAAGATCCTCTTATTAATCGTGAACGCCGTGTTAAAGAGCTGTTTAAAAGCTTTGAAGAAGAAGAGAGCGATGAGAGAGACGACGATGAGGGGGATGATGACGAAGTTGATGAAGAATCAACCGAAAAAGCCCCATCTGCAAAAGATAAGAAACGGGTAGAAAAAGTTGTTACCTCGTTTAAAGCACTTGAAAAAGCAAAAAAAGACTGGGTTAAAGCGGTCGAAAAAATGCTTGACGAACGTCCTATCGACGATATGGACGGAGAATACGTTCTTTTCTTTATGAATGTAAGCTTCAAGAAAAAAATGTTGAAAGAAGCATTGCTTGATCTTGGACCAACCTCAAAACTTATCAATGAACTTGTACGTTCCATGGAAACGGCACTAAGAAGTGATGAAGGATTTGATCGAGAGCTTAAACGACTCGAATACAAACTTCCACTTTTTAACGATCAATTGAAAAAAAATCACGTCCTTATTTTGAATAAGATTTGCGATTTGACGAAAGAAGAGATTGCATCAAAAGTTCCTGAAGCGACGATGGTCAGCACCTATATGGAGATTAAAAAACTCATTCAGACCAAAGAAGCTTCCAAGGGGGGCTTTAACATGGAGCCTGAGAAGTTAGCCGATATTTTGGAGCAGATCAAACGGGGAAAAAATATTTCCGAAGTTTCAAAAACCCGTATGGCAAAATCCAACCTTCGTCTGGTTGTTTCCATCGCTAAACGCTATACCAATCGCGGTCTTCCTTTCCTTGATTTAATTCAAGAAGGAAACATCGGTCTGATGAAAGCAGTCGATAAATTTGAATATCAAAAAGGGTATAAATTTTCGACCTACGCAACATGGTGGATTCGTCAGGCTATCAGCCGTGCTATCGCCGATCAGGCACGCACAATCCGTATCCCGATCCATATGATCGAGACCATCAACCGTATCAATAAAATTATGCGTAAACACCTCCAAGAGCATGGTAAAGAGCCGGATGTCGAAACCATCGCAGAAGAGGTCGGATTATCCGTCGAGAAAGTTAAAAACGTCATCAAAATCACCAAAGAACCTATCTCTCTTGAAGCCCCTATCGGGAATGAAGAAGATGGCCGTTTCGGTGACTTTATCGAAGATAAGATGTCTATTTCCCCTTCCGATGCGATTCTTAAAGATGATTTGAAAGTACAAATCGAAGGGGTTCTTGAACAGCTTAATGAACGTGAAAAAGCGGTTATTAAAATGCGATTCGGAATTATGGACGATGAGAGTGACCGTACTCTCGAAGAGATCGGAAAAGAGCTTAATGTTACTCGTGAGCGTGTCCGTCAAATCGAAAGCAGTGCGATCAAGAAGCTCAAACACCCAAAAGTGGGTCGTAAATTGAAAAACTACATCGAGGACTGATGACGTTTGATCAGCAATGGATTGAATTTGATTTCAATCCGTTTATCCTTTTTAACTCCAACGGGAAAATAGTCTCACTCAATACCGAGGCGCAATATCTCCTTGGTGCTGTTGAGGCGTCTGCCGTTTATAAAATAGCCACTACCTATGCCAATTCCTCTTTCGGATTTAAAACCACCTTTCTAGAGCTCGAATTCGGGCGATTCAAATTTTTCGGTATAACTGTCGGTTACGAAGACGAAGAGCATATCGGCATACGCCTATACCAACTGCCATCTTTTCAATTTACCAAGCAAAAACCTGAAGGTCAGTTAGTAAACGTCTATACCCTCATCGATTTATGCATCAGCTCAAATTCTATCGGTTCCTCCACCAAATACACCAAAGAACTTGACCCTACTATCCCCGAAATCCGTCTGCAGACGGAACTATTTATCAAACTGCTCAATAAGATATACCTCTCTATGGCAGGTAACGATAAGATTTTAACTCGATTATTTTTCCGTGTAGGAGAGCATGTCAAATACGAGGGGGAGAAGTATTCCCTCTTCTCAATCGAAATTGCTGCAGAGTCAATTATCCGTAAATACCTCTCTGAAATATCTCATCTCGCCGAAGAGAATAATCTCTTCACCGATATCAAGGAACAAAAAATTACGATCAATGTTCCTATGATTGTGAAATAAAGAGTTTTTTCGAGATTAGGTATCCAAGAGGAATCCCTGCTCCTAATCCGATTAAATACGGAAGTATCGATAATGCGTGGCTGTTGTTAAGAGCGATAAATCCTAAGATCAAAAAAGCATACGGAATTAGACGATAAACTGAGACCATTGCCGAAGCATTTTTGGTCGTATTTTGAATGATATTGCTCTTTTGGCGAGCTTTTTCTTCTTTTATCATCGCTTTAATATCGGTAATCTCTGATTCACGCTCTTCTTCGTACAAATCATACGGATCGTCCATCATATCAATACTGTCTTTAACATCCTCAACATCCACGTCATCAACGCGGCTTTGGATCATATTACGATAGGCATAGAGCGATCCTGCTACAATCAGCATGGAAGAGAGCATCGCGACTAAAAAACTGATCATCGATCAATCCTCGTCATCATCGTCATCGACTTGTTTGCCCATGTTGTATCGTGGATCTTTGGCTAACTTTTCAAACTCTTTGTATTGTTTGCTGTAAGCTTTATACACGTTCATAATGGCAGCAGCGATACCGATCGCCACACCGATCCATAATAACCAAGCAATTCCTGTAACCTTTTTAAGCCCCAGCCCGATTGCAACACCGATGAGAATAGCGACTACCATCGAGACACCCAATGAAAGGCTCTCCGCCCCCTCTATGATCGGCTTAATACGCGGTTTATGCTCTTCTTGGTTTTCTTCCACTACAGCTCCTTTTTTTCATACGCTATCGGAACACGTCCCGATAAGCTACGTTAACACTAGGTTTCACAAAGGGCACTCTGCCTTCGGCAGGAAGCCCACGCGCACTTGTGCGCTTTTTATAATTCACTAAAAATTTTGTTTGCCGCTGCAATCGTATCTTCGATCATCGCATCGGTTGTTGCCGTACAGATAAATCCTGTCTCAAACTGAGAACAGGCGAAATAGAAACCTGCATCGAGCATCGCCGCATGAAAATGGGCGAAGCGTGCCGTATCACTTTTAAGTGCTTCGGCAAAATTGCCTACCGATTCATTTGAGAAGAAAAATCCAAACATCGAACCGCGTACATCGGTTTGCAGTCCAATGTTGTGTTTCGCAGCCGCTTCCGCGAATCCGTCCATAAGGCGCTTAGCACGCTCTTCAAGGACACCGAATACTCTTGCATTGCTTTTGAGCTTGTGGATAGAAGCAAGACCCGCCGCCATTGCGACAGGATTGCCGCTGAGAGTTCCCGCTTGATACACCCCACCCTCCGGTGAAAGGTGTGCCATAATCTCACGACGACCGCCGAACGCCCCCACCGGCATACCACCGCCAATCACTTTACCCAATGTCACAAGATCGGGTTTGGTCCCCGTGATACTCTCAGCCCCATGAAGACACGCACGGAATCCACTCATTACTTCGTCGAAAATGAGGAGTGCGCCATACTCGTCACACACCGCTCTTAGCTCCGCAAGGAAATCTTTGGTCGCGGGGACGAGACCCATATTTCCGGCAATCGGTTCGATGATGACACACGCGATCCCCGGGCTGTCTTTGAAACACGCTTTTACACTCTCGATATTGTTGTATTCAGCAAGCAATGTGTGTTTGGTAAAATCGGCGGGTACCCCCGGAGAGCTCGGTGTTCCGAACGTCACAGCGCCAGAACCTGCTTGAACGAGAAGAGCATCGCTGTGACCGTGATAGCAGCCGGTAAATTTAACAATATCATCACGTCCCGTAAACCCACGAGCCAAACGAATAGCGCTCATAACCGCTTCGGTTCCGCTGCTGACAAAACGGATTTTCTCGATCGAGTCATAGATGGAGATAATAAGTTCAGCCAAATCACTTTCCGCTTCCGTCGGAGCACCAAAACTAAGTCCGTGTTTCACCGCTTCGATCACCGCGTTTTCGATAGACTCATCCCTATGTCCGAAGATCAACGGTCCCCAACTCTGGACATAATCGACGTAGCGATTTTCATCAATATCGACCAAATAACCGCCCTCTCCTCGTGAAATAAAACGGGGAATTCCACCGACACTTTTAAAGGCGCGAACAGGTGAATTAACACCGCCCGGAATAAGTTGTTGTGCTTTTTCAAAGGCTGTTACAGAGTGCTCAATGCTCATTTATTATCCTAATCAATAATCTTTTCGCCATTATAGCTAAATGGGTTGTTCAAACGGCTCACTATGCGCTAAAATAACGAAAAAACTTAAGGTCATTTATGCAATTTAACGTCGATGCTACTTGTGGTAATGCACGCGCATGCACCATTGCCACGGCACACTCCACCATACAAACTCCAATTTTTATGCCGGTGGGGACGGTAGGATCGGTAAAAGGGCTTGATATGGCTGATATGACAGAGATTTTGGATACGAAGATCATCCTTGCCAACACATACCACATGTACCTCCGCCCCGGGGATGAGACCGTCGCTGCACTGGGTGGATTGCACGGCTATACCACCTATCCGAATAGCTTTTTGACCGACAGCGGCGGATTTCAGGCTTTCAGTCTCAGTGATATTTCCAAACCGACGGAGACTGGAATAGAATTTCGCAGCCACATCGACGGTAGCAAACACTTTTTTACCCCTGAAAAAGTAATCGATATCCAAAATAATTTAAACAGCGACATTATGATGATTCTTGATGATCTCGTTGCCCTCCCCGCTACACAGGAGCGGATCAAAACTTCAATCCAACGTACAACTCAGTGGGCACAACAATCGATCGATTATCACCGCAACAACCAAACCAAAGGGATCGGTATCAACCAAAATATCTTCGCTATCATCCAAGGGGGGACAGATTTTAATTTCCGTACCCAATCGGCTGAAGAGTTGTGTGCGATGGATTACGACGGATTCGCGATCGGAGGACTTAGTGTCGGAGAAGCAAACAATCTTATGTACGATACAGTCGAGCATACAACCCCTCTTATGCCCTCCGATAAACCCCGCTATCTTATGGGGGTTGGAACACCGGAAGATCTCGTAGAAAACATTGAACGGGGGGTCGATATGTTCGACTGTGTTATGCCGACACGCAACGCCCGTAACGGAACCCTCTTTACGACCTTTGGAAAAGTCAATATAAAAGGGGCGCGTTTTAAATTTGATGCGGAACCTATCGATCCAGCATGTCAGTGCTACACTTGCCGACGTTATAGCCGTGCCTATCTTCACCATTTATTCCGCTCCAAAGAGCTTACCTATTTTCGTCTCGCATCTCTGCATAACCTCCACTATTATCTGTGGCTTGTCAAACAAGCGAGAGAAGCGATTTTAGCGGGTAAATTTATAGAATTTAAAAAGGATTTTTATGCACGCCGCCAAGCCTAAAATGACACTCGGGGTCAATATCGATCATATCGCTGTCCTTCGAGAAGCCCGTAAAATAAATGATCCCGATCCGCTTATGGCGTTGGCTATTTGTGCTCAAAGCGGTGCCGATCAAATCACAATACACCTGCGAGAAGACCGCCGTCATATCCATGATGAAGATGCCCGCCGTATTATCTCTGCTTCCCCTCTTCCAGTCAATTTAGAATGTGCGATAGAGCCATCCATCATCGAAATAGTATGCGCATTACGCCCTCACCGCGCAACACTGGTTCCCGAAAAACGGGAAGAAGTGACAACTGAGGGAGGCTTGGATGTTATTGGAAGCTTTGATTTAATATCAAATAGTATTAAACTATTAAGGGAGAATGAAATCGAGATATCTCTCTTTATTGATCCCTCACGTGAGGCAATTGAAGCTTCTGAGCGTTTAGGTGCACAATGGATCGAACTCCATACCGGTAGCTATGCCAACCTCTACGCGATGCGTCACAGTGCCCTTCCGCACTCTCACCATGCGATTGGGTCACTTAACCTGTCGCGTCAAGAACTCGATAATAAAATCGAACAAGCCTACGGTGCACTCGTCGATGCGGCAAATTACGCCCGTTCATTGGGACTCAAAGTAGCAGCGGGGCATGGACTTAATTACCAAAACGTGACCCCTATCGTCGATATCGATACCATTGAAGAGCTCAATATCGGTCAAAGTATTATCGCACGTTCTGTCTTTACCGGATTAGCTACTGCCGTATCGGATATGAAAACACTATGCAAACGCTAAAAACAGTCGCTATCAGTATCGGAGATATGAATGGCGTGGGATTTGAGATAATACTCAAAGCCCATAATCAGATCAAACAACTTTGCAATCCTCTCTATTGTGTCAATTACACCATGGCCCATCAAGCTGCGAGTTTATTGCATACCCAAATTCCAAACGATTTTCAGATATTCAAAGTTTCAGGTGAATTTGTCATTGAAGCGGGAAAAGTATCGGTACAAAGCGGCCAATACAGCTATGACTCCTTTAGAGCGGCTACTGAATTGGCCAAAAACCAACACGTTGATGCGATTGTCACTCTCCCGATCCATAAAGAAGCATGGATGATGGCAGGTGTACCCTATGTCGGACATACCGATGCCCTTCGTGATCTCTTACACTCGGAAGCCATCATGATGCTCGGATGCGAGAAACTCTACGTCGCACTGTTTACAGAACATATACCGCTTCGTGAAGTCCCTCAACACGTAACAAGTGATGAAGTGTATGATTTTTTACTCCGTTTGTATAAGAGTCTTAAACGTCATCCCATCGCCGTTTTGGGTCTTAATCCGCATGCCGGAGATCATGGCGTTTTAGGGGACGAAGAGCGTTTTATCGAAGAAGCGATACAAAGAGCTAATATACAAATCGGAGAATCTGTTTTTGAAGGGCCTATTGTCCCCGATGTTGCCTTTACCCCGCGAAGCCGTGAGCGGTATAAAATTATAGCCGCCATGTATCACGATCAAGGACTTGCACCATTAAAAGCTCTCTATTTTGATGTGGGGATCAATGTCTCATTAGGCCTTCCTATCATCCGAACGTCCGTCGATCACGGGACAGCGTTTGACATTGCTTATCAGAACAAAGCTTCAATTTTAAGTTATATTAATGCGGTAGAAGCGGCTATCAATTTTGCGCACAAGGATTAAAAATGGAAAATAAAGAATTTCTTTCCGTTTTCAGAAATCTCTTTCCGCCGCATCATGATATTCATTCATTTCGTCTTATTTTTATCAAGGCTGCCTGGAAAGCCTATAATGATTTAAATTTTACTTCAATACAAATTGATCAGTTTCAGACCATTATCTCTCCCCTATTCAATACTTTATTCGTAGGAAATGGGGAAAAAATAAATGACATAATGATCGATGTTAATAATTTACTGCAAACACCTCAAAATACAAAACAGTTTTTCTCGAATACCTTTTATCTTGTTTTGAGTCATTACATTAAATCATTTTATGGAAACGATAGCGGGTGGGAGAAAATCATCTCTTTTACTCAAGCGATAGAACACTTTCTCTCTTATGTATCGAATCGATCAAATGAAAATGACTCTTTTTTCATTTTTGAAGACACCCTTATCACGGCCTTGGAAGAATTAAGACAGCAAAATAAAGAGATTATGGTGCTCAATACCTATTGCGGTGTACCGATCCAGTTCAAAGCACGAATCATCCATACCGATACGCAAAGTATTATGATTAAACCCCACCCTATCCAAGAAACAGCAGCTATCCTACAAAACGGAATTTATATCCTGAAAAATGATCAATTTGTGAATGATGTCTATGCAACCGTAACACCAAAAATAGTGAATGGGGAACGGCTGTTGGAGCTTACCCGTTTTGATGAATTAGAAACCTCTCTTTATCACCGCCAAAGTGTCCGTGTTCATCCTTCAAAACCGTATCATCTAAAAATCATCCATACGGGTATTGAACTTGGATGCGATCTTTTTGATATCTCCATCGGCGGTGTTGCAGCAACCCATAAGCGGATCCACTCTATAGCCAATAATGCTATGGTTACACTGCGTTTTCCAGCAGAAATCATGGGGCAAACATGCGATGTAGAAGGAGTTTTTGTATTTATTTCATCCTTTGAGGGGGGACATAAATACCATTTCAAGATGAACCTCAATAAACAGCAAGAATCTGATCTTGGAAAATACATCGCAAAACGGGAGCAGGAAATTATTAAAAAATTGAGAGAAGAGATTGTCTGACATGATCTCTCAATCTAAAAAGGATATCGTATAAATCCTCAAATAATTTCCGATATCGTTACCTTGCTGGATGAAATATTGCCAAGGCATTTGTACGCCCTCGATTTCACAATGGAACATTATTTAGATTTGCTCAACAAGCTATCAGTATCTGCAAGTGAAGAACGTTTTAACGATAAGAAAGGGGCAATAAACAAAGCCCTCATCACCTATTTCGCCCATACGCATCAAAAAATAGATCTTCATACCGCTGTAGACACCTTCACAATTAAAAAACATTTTCTAGATCCTTCTCGCTCGGAAATTTTCGATCGAATAGCTCACCGCAATACATCGATCCTCCTCGATGTTCTGGATCGTAAAGAAGAATTTCTCCCTCTCCCATTTTTAGTCTCCATCCCCCCTCCGATTCGCGCTCAGATTATAGAGGGGTATAGCAGCACCGGTGAGAGTATGGAGATTGCTAGACATTTTACGCGACAGCAAATAGATACTATTTTTACCCTTGATGAACGTGATATTATTTTTTTTCTCCAAGGTAAAATATCCATACGCTACTACACCCCTCCCAAAAAGTTCCCCGCCGGGACAGATAAACGTTTTGCCGGTGAATCGGTTGAAAATATGGAAGCAATGTACCGGCACTATTTTCCCGGTGGAGCATGGGAATCTATAGAAGCGATATTAGGAGAAGTACTCGAGGACAGACTTAATTTCTCTGTGATTGATAATAATACCTTTACCAAAAGCTTTATTCCAGTTTTTCGCTCTATGATCGAAATTCTATTGCTGGATCGGGTGAGTGAAGAAGATCGCTCAAAGATTGAAGGGCAAACCGGATTTATTCTCCGCCAATATTTTCATCCTATTCTTTTGTATACCGCCAAAAATCTTTTGGATTTTGTCGAGAATCGGGACAAAAATGCCGAGGCCTTTGTGAAGTATTTTACGGATGACATTATCATCGATGGTGCCGGTAATAAAATACAAAAATTTGCCATTACGGATCGACGACAACAAAAGTGGAATTACAGCTCTGTCGTCTCCGTTATGATGCAATACAAACAATCAAAAATACGAATTGCTGCTCAAAAAGAGTCTATTGTATCGGCTCAAGAACGGGTAAATGAATCGCAGAATGATATAGCAACTGAAAAAAAACATAAACTAGAGATAGCTGAGAAGCTCGACGAAGTTGAGACAATGGTGTCTGCAAATGACACAAAAATTTTAGAACTAAAAGGGCAAATAAGCAATACGCCAGAAGATGACATAGCACTTAAATCCGAGCTGAAAAACGGACATGATTTATACAATGAACTTTTCAAAATGAAAAAAAATTATTCTACGCAACTGGAGCTGACCAGAAACCGCCTAACGAATAAAATGTCTGAATTAGCTCAACGACATAAAAAACTTGAATATGAAAAAAAATCGCTCCAGAGCATCATCGAGCAAACCGCTTCGGTGAAAGAAATGTATGAATTGGTAGCGGAAGCCGTTTCCCTCGTTCTCGCTAAACGCTAGCGTTTAGGATAAGCGATCGCGATAATCGGCGTAGCCGAATTCATGCACCAGCTTAAGTTCCCCCTCTTTAGTCCATAGCGCCAATGATGGCAATTTGATCCCATTGAAAGTGGTATTTTTAACGAAGGTATAGTGAATTTGATCTTCAAAGATAATTGTATCGCCGATACTAAGCGGTGCATCAAATGAATAATCTCCCATGATATCCCCCGCAAGACACGTATTACCGCCAAGTCGATACGTATAAGGCTTTTCTCCGACTTCACCCGCTCCACGAATGGCTGCACGGTATGGCATCGCTAGAGTATCAGGCATATGGGCTTCGGCAGAGGTGTCCAAAATCGCTATTTCCATCCCGTTATGGACGATATCAAGCACCGAAGCCACCAATGGTCCTGTTTGCCAGCCAACGGCCTCTCCGGGTTCAAGATAAACCGTTATATTATTGTGACGTGCTTTGAATGCTACGATTACCGCGATAAGACGATCCACATCATAATCAACGCGGGTTATATGGTGCCCTCCTCCAAAGTTAACGTATTTCAGTCCGTCAATATAGGAGCCGAACTTTTCTTCAAACGCTTCGAGTACCCCTTCGAGTGCATCAACATTTTGTTCACACAATGCATGAAAATTCAATCCATCAAGCTTTGAGACAATAGAGGGATCGAAGTTTGCGAGGGTGGTTCCCAAACGGCTATAAAGTCCGCAAGGATTATACAGATCGACAGGGGAAGAGGAGTATTCAGGGTTGACACGCAATGAAACGAAAATATCAGGGTTGATTTCTTTCACACGATCATAATAGCGATGGAACTGTGCAGGGGAATTAAAAACAATATCATTACTAATACGTGCTATCTCATCAATATCTTCATCTTTGAATGCGGGTGAGTAGGTATGTACCTCTTTGTTCATCTTTTCACGTGCGAGCTTCGCTTCATACAATCCGCTTGCTGTGCATCCGTGCAAGTATTTCCCCACTAAATCAAAGGTTGACCACATCGCAAACCCTTTGAGGGCAAGGATAATTTTAGCACCCGATTCACGCTGTACACGCCCCATAAGTTCTAAATTTTTTTCTAAAAGAGCCTCTTCACAAACATAGCATGGGGTATGGGTAAGCTGAGAAAAATCAATATTGGACATCGAAAAAATCCTTACATTTTAATGGCGAGATTGTAGCATAACGGTAGAACAAAAATTGTATTGCTTTGGTTACATAACCCAAAAAGGAATTCCCATGTCAATTCAAGAGTACATTGCTGAAAATAAATTAGAGTGGATGAACGTTTTTAGCGGAAAAACCCAATCATATGCTTATGCCTACCGTGGATGCCTTGTTATTACTGAGGGCAAAGTTATCTCAGCCGATAAAAGTCTCCCGCCAAAAGAGATTGTCAAACAAGTGTTGATGGCAACCAACCATGACACCATCGACTTTTTAGCGTGCGAACTCACGACAATCAATCTTTTTGAAGGATTTGTCAATAAATACAAAGCGTATTTAACACCGGAGGGAAAATATTTGCTCTTTATCTCCGATATGAACGGAAAAGGCAAATTTGTGTATGAGGGAATCACCTTCTACGCCTACGGACTTGATGAAAGTTCTGTCTGGAATGAATTGGTTGATTTCGCGGATCTATCAAAAGGGGATTTGAAAAAAATGTCTGACAAAGAGAAAATAGATGCAGTGTGCGACGAGATGAAACGAACGACTCTTCGTATTAGCGATAAAACCTACGACGAGATCAAAGCATCTCAAAGTGAACAAGGAAAACTCTCTTTCGGAGCAGTATAATCATCCTTACAAGCGAGAACTCTCTCGCTTGTTTTCTTCATCTCTTTCTGATAAATTCAATTAAGCCGTTTCAAAACCGCCCGTGACCTTAATATGCCAAGGCTCATAACGTACACCATAAGGGTTATTGGTCGTATATCGAATGGTTATATACCCACCGTCGTAAAGTTTTTTGAATACATCTGTCTCTTGAAACCGTTCCGTAAAGTTGTACTGACCGTATCCTACTTTGCCGATATCAAAATCCCCTACACTGTGAAACGTAAACCCCGGAGGGGCAATTGCCGTTGAGGTAGCACGCAAATCGCCCCCCTCACTTACCATTTTTTTCAGAAAGAGATAAAGCTGTTTTACGGGTGCACGCACACCGGAGGTGAGGACTAAATCATTACCGATAAGTTTTTTGATGGTAGTGTATTTCTCGATAGCAGCACCTTTCATTAGAAAATGGCCCGTTCTATCAATGTATTGTAAATCGCTTTTTGAGGTAATTGCCGTAAGATTTGGTACGGTCCGTTCCCCATAAAACCCGTAGCGGCGCGGATCTCCGTAAAAAATGGTCTCTACGTAGCCGATTTCATAAGGGGTAAGGGGTTTATTGCAATAAGCGGCTGTTTTAAGCATCTCATCAAAACTGATAGCATTAAATTGAACATAGCCGACCCTGCTTTGAACCGTAATAAGTTTATCTAATAAGCTGACAACAACAGGAGATGCTTTAAGTGCTGACGTAGATCCGCTAAATTCTTCCGTTGCACCGAACGCAATGGTTCCGCTTAAAGCGGTTGCGTATGCCAAAAATGATCTTCTATCCATCGCTTTTCAACTACTTTTTAATCAAATTTTATTATTTGAAGTTTATCCTACAATCTTACCTTATTTTGCAGGAAAATAGTAGTTAAAAACATGTAAAATAGGGGTAAATATTGTTTTTATCTCCAAAAATAACGTCAAGGAGTAAACCATGGTTCCCACTTCTTATCTTAAAATTGCCCGAGATGCTATAAAAGCCCGTTTGGATGGTATCCATATGAATAGAAACGCTCTATTATCTACCGATCCTGAACTGCTAAAGAAAAAAGCCACCTTCGTCACCCTTACCCTACATGAACAATTACGCGGATGTATCGGCTCACTTATAGCCCACCGGAATTTACTCGATGATTTAATAGCCAATGCAGAGTCTGCTGCTTTTAACGATCCGCGATTTACCCCTCTCACGACTGTCGAACTTGATGAAGTAAAAATCGAGGTCTCACTGCTCAGTGAACCCAAAAACATCATTTACACCGACAAAAATGAACTTAAATATTTGATTCATACCGGCAGCGATGGAGTCATTATCCGTTTAGGAAACTATCAGGCGACTTTTTTGCCGCAAGTTTGGGAGGAATTACCTGATTTTGATACGTTCTTCACCCATTTAGGGATGAAAGCAGGGATAGGAAGTAATCCCCTCTCCTATCACCCCGAAATATATACCTATCAAGTCGATAAAATTAAGGAGTCGTAAAATGAAAACAAGAGCTATGAGTGTTGCAGGGAGCTTTTATCCCCAATCACCCGTTGAAATCAGCACAATGATTGATTATTTTAATACCGTATTGGAATCCCATCCTGATGTTGCTGCACGTTTTGATGCGCTGCATGGTAAAGCGGTTATTGTTCCCCATGCGGGGTGGGTATATTCAGGCTTCACGGCAAATATCGCATTTCGAATTTTAAGCCACACACTCCCTAAAACTATCATCGTCATAGGACCTTCCCATAAAGTCGATTTTGAAGGGGTTAGTATCTGCGATAACGAGCTCTATCAAACTCCGCTGGGAGATTTAGAGATCGATACGGCTTTAGTGAATGACATTAAAACACACTTCTCTCTCACTACCTTTGAGTCAGCTCATCATGAACACAGTACGGAAGTTCAAATGCCGTTTATTAAACATTATATGAGTAGTGTAAAAGTGATTGAAATGGTCTATGCCAACGCGGATCCCCTGCAAATATCCCCTATCATCGATTATCTGCTCGGCAACGATGATAATACCGTCGTTATCAGTACCGACCTAAGCCACTACTATTCGTTGGAGGAAGCGAAAAAACTCGACTCCATCTGCTTGGAAGCGATTAGACATGAGAACAGTACGATGCTCCATCAAGGGTGCGAAGCGTGCGGAAAAATCGGAGTAGAGGCAATGCTGGATGTTGCTAAAAAACGGGATTTAGAAGCGGTATTGCTGGATTATCGTACAAGTGCCGACGCGAGCGGGGATAGCGCCCGCGTGGTTGGATATGCGAGTGCGTTGTTTAGATAAGTTTTCTATCAGTGAGAAAATTCATCCAAAATTCGGCTAATTTTCTCACTCAGAACAGGAAGATGATTTCGTGTAATCATTTCAACTAGCCCAAGATCAACACCCATATAGTCGTGGGCGATAAAGTTACGAACATCATAACTCCCTTTTGCATCTGTTTCCAACTCAAAACGTACTAAAATTTCTAAATCGATTTTATTTAAAGTTTCACCGATTTGCAGCCAAGCCATCAAAATTGCTGGACGTGCTTCGATTTCATCCGATAGTGCGGCAGTAATTCCATTATGACGTGTGATAATCGTTTGAATATTATGGAGCATTTTAAGGATAAATTCCGCTTTGGCGCGGATGGAATCAGCTGACACGTTTCATATCTTTTAAAATATATTTTTGTCCAATTTCATTTAAAGAAGAGATAGAAATCAAATCGACGGGGATAGCAATCTCGTTTTCAATTGCACGTTTAATATCCATGATTTTACTAAATGAACCAAATCCACCGTTACGTTCAGCGAATTCTAAAGGATTCGGAATTTCATACAACAAATCCAAATCACTTTTTGCTGTCTCTTCATTACGAGCATAACTACCGCAAAAACCGACAATGTTAAAACCTTCTATACTAAAACGGGAGCGAAGATGTTGAAGCTTTTGTTCTAAATCAGATGTCATAAATAGTCTCCTCTCCCTTATATTATTTTAAATATGATAAAAGTATTTTACACTTTTTTTTATCGTTTAACTTTGATGTTTTTCTTCATTCTACCCCATCGCTCGAAAATGGGGGAAAATATGGCAGGGTGACTATATATTTTTAGAATTTTCAAATTTTATTAATCCTAATTTTTTATGCTGTATATTTTTATCTTTATGTGAATAATAAGCCTGATAAAATTCAAAATCTGTTCTATTTATTTCTTTACATTTCTGTCCGATAATTTCGATAATTTTAATTTTATCATGCTCAGACATCTTAATACCAAAAATCAAGCCTTTTAAGCTTCTAAAATCATATTTTAGTTTTCTATACTGTATTTCAATTTCATCATCAAGCATACTTGTTAATAATAATCTATATTCCTTTTCATATTTCCAATCTTTAGTTTTTATAACAATATCACGATAAAAATTATTCCAATAATTTTTTCTCCAATTTTCCTCATCACCAAATAAATAATCAGATACAACACTTTTTGCATTATTTTCGTCTACAAACCACGTAGAATACAGTTTTCCTATTGGTAATTTTCCCAATGATTTCCAAAAATCCAATGCTTCAAATCCATTTTTATAGTTAATCTTATAAAATTTATGATTTATACTCCCGAATGATGGAATAGGCGGATTATTTTTTGATGAATTCCAGCCAGTCTTGCCATATAAACTTATCGAATCCTTTTCATCCGCTTCAAATATTAGACATATTCCTTGATGACTATCTCCATAATGCCCCCACACTGAAGAATTATTTATCGCTTTTTCAGACATAAAACACGCTGTATACCACTTTGGATACATAAGTTTCTCTAAACAATTCATATACTTCTCTGGAAATTCCATAAGCACAAAGTTTTTATTTGGAGTATTTTTCATTACTCCAAACTTATTTATGAGCCTTGTTTCAAGTTGAATACTTTTTGCAATATCAAAAAGAACATCAATTTTATTTTCATCTCCATTTTCAAGAAGATCTTTTTCAATACTATCTACTAATGCAATGATTGTTGTCAAACTATTTGAAATTTGATTATTTGAATTCTCTTGGTTAGGAAGTAGATTTAACTTTTTATAGTTCTCTTGAATTATTATAATTGCTATTGGATGAATTACATTCAAATATATATGCAATTCATCTCTTCTGACTGGTGTAGTTCTTGTAGCTATTTTCGTGATTAAGTCATCGCATTCTAACAAAAAGTCAGATGTGATAGCTTCATAGAGCTCTTTATACATAGGTGTCGGAAAATCATCAAAGCCAGCAAAAATTGGTATGCTATTTTCATCGATTTTGCAGTGCTCCTCCCCACACAAAATCAATAGCTGACTTACTCTTTCTAAACACAAAAGATAATGTTTAAATAAATTTTTCCATACAACCTTATCTCCGCTCCAAAATATATCTCGATATCCTTCAATTGGATCATTTAACTGTTCCTGTGGTGCAAAATAAATTTCCTGTTTTTGTAGTTCTTCAAATTCAAATATACTTTTGAGGTTTCTAAATCTGTAGAATCTATTAGACATTTTTACTTCTCTTTGATTTTTTCGTCTCTTCCCCCACCAAACTAGTCAACCCACGATTAAGCTCAAACAAATGCGCCACCCGTAAGAGTTACTTTCATGGTTAAATAGCTAAATAACTCTTATTATACAAAAATTATGAGAAAGTGTGAAAGAAAATGGCAAAGGCAGAATACTAACGCTAGATTCCGTGTCATAGCACGGAATGACGGAAAGGTTACCCTTCGACGAGCTCAAGGTAATGGGGAAAAGAAGAAGTTTTAAACGTCCATCTCGATAACATTCCAAGGAAGTCCTTGGGTGTTCATCTCATCCATAAAGAAATCAGGATCGAGTTGTTCCATATTGAATACCCCTTTCCCGCTCCATTTACCCTCAACCATCAGTTTTGCACCGATAACGGCGGGGACACCCGTAGTGTAGGAAACCCCTTGCGATTTAACTTCGGCGTAGCACTCTTCGTGGTCTTTAACCTGATAGATATAGATTTTACGTTTTTTACCGTCTTTGAGACCCTCGGCAACGATACCGATGTTGGTTTTCCCTTTGGTGCGAGGACCGAGTGACGCAGGATCAGGGAGCAAGGTTTTTAAGAACTCCATCGGAACAATCTTCATCCCTTTGTGCTCTACCTCTTTAATTCCTAACATTCCAACGTTTTCTAAACATTTCATATGGGTAAGATAGCTTTGACCAAACGTCATAAAGAAACGGATACGTTTAAGCCCTTTGATGTGTTTAACGAGAGATTCCATCTCTTCGTGATAGAGGAGATAGCTGTCTTTCGGTCCCACTTCAGGATAATCCCAAACCTGCATGATCTCCATAGGCTCGGTTTCGATCCATTTGCCCTCTTCCCAGTAACGCCCTTTTGCACTTACTTCACGTAAGTTGATCTCAGGATTAAAGTTGGTAGCAAAAGCATATCCATGATCCCCCGCATTACAGTCAAGGATATCAATTGTATGGATCTCATCGAAATAGTGTTTTTGAGCATACGCACAAAATACGTTCGTCGCACCCGGATCGAATCCGCTGCCGAGTAATCCCATGATACCGGCATCTTTAAATGCTTGATCTCTTGCCCATTGCTCTTTATATTCAAACATCGCCGCATCCGGATGTTCATAGTTTGCAGTATCAAGATACGGGGTTTTCGTCGCGATACACGCATCCATGATGGTGAGGTCTTGATACGGAAGTGCCACATTAATGAGGATATCTGCACCAACACGATTGATGAGGTCAATGACCTCTTGCGTGTTATCTGCATCTACGGTTGCAATTTCGATTGCACCTGTTGGAAGTTCGCTTTGGATCTCTTCGCAACGTTTCAATGTACGGCTCGCCAAAATAATACGATCAAATACAGTATTGTTCATAACACATTTATGTGTTACGACGCGCCCTACTCCGCCGGCGCCGATAATGAGTGCAGTTGCCATGACAAAACCCCTGATAAAAATATAATAGAAATTATAGGCTAAATTCTCTTACGAAAACGTTACAGACAAAACGCACGATAGAGTGTCAAGCCCCAGATAAATGCCAACATCGCTAAGGATAAAAAAACAAGTGCTGCCCCTGCATCTTTAGCTCTTTTAGCAAGTTCATGATGTTCAAATGTCACCAAATCAACCGTCCGTTCAATCGCGCTGTTAATAATTTCTGCAATAACAGGAATAAAGAGGGATACGGCCAAAATCGCATGGTGTTCAAATGAAAGAGGTAAACACCATGCACTAATCATGCCGACGATAAATAGAAGTATTTGAAGCCGAAATGATGGTTCATTTTGGGTAACTTCTATCAATCCATTCAGCGCGTAGCGGGTATTTTTAAAAAGAGTGTAGCGAGGTTTATTGAGTGCCATGATGTTCCTTCAAAAATTGAATCGCATTATACACCGTTTCAGGATCGCTTTGCATCGCGATCGGCTCACCGTAAATGATCCGAACATTGCGTCTAAACCACGATTTTTGCGCTGTATTACGACGAGTTGAACGGGAGAAAATACTACCGTAAATACCATCTATGTAAAAAGGGACTATTACCCCCTCTTGATCTGTGGCAATAGCACGATAGCCCGGATAAATTTTTCCTATATTCCCGTCATAGCTAATCCCCCCTTCGGGGAAAATACCGATTATCTCATGCTTTGCAAGACGTGATCGTGCATGTTTAAAGGCTTCCTTCGCCCCGGAGGCTGAAATGGGAATAACTTCACCTATCTCCATAAGCGGACGGATAAGCGGTTTTTCATAAATGGAGCGTTCCATTAGATATCGTATCCGTCTCTCCACACCGACTTGTACCAATATCCAATCAATCCAGCTGACATGATTGCCCATCATTAACACGGCTCCCGTACTTGGAATATTATGCGTCTGCATCGGGATAATATTGTAGCGAAAGGCAAGCATACGTTCTAAAATCAACCAGATAAAATAATCTTTGTAGCGTATCAAAGTACCGACACTTATAAGAATTGATACTCCTGCCATGGCATAAAATATAATAATCACATCCAGACCAAAAAAAGCAAAAAGAGTTGTCATACCTAAGCCCAAAGTCATAAAAATATTTTGAATCCAATTATTTCCTGCTAACACAAATGGCAGATGTACCCTTGATGTGTTCGTTTGAATCAGGGAATTTAAAGCAACAATCATCATCGCGCCGCCAATACCGAAACAAAAAAATGTTACGCCGATCATCCCAAGAGAATACGTATTCGGTAATAGTAAAAGTGTCACTGTAAGGATTAAAGCACCGCTGACGATCAACCCTTTATGCAAATAATGACGGGACAACCTTGTCGCTATCATTGAACCGAGGATAATTCCAATCGCCGCTAACGCCATAAGTCCCTGAACAACAATAGTATTATGTACTCCAAGAGTACTTTTAGCATAAGCACCAAAGACAGCCAATATTACTTGAGATATGGACCAAAAGAGGGATAAGAAGAGAATAGCTTCGAAAATCTCCCTCTTACGTCGTATCAAACGCCAGTTTTTACCGAAATACCGACCGCTAAGATATTTATGTATATCAAATTTTACACATGTAGATGTCCCCGTCTCTATTAGGCGGGTAGTCAGTAAAAATTCAATGACACTCCCCAACACCAACAGCCATCCCAAAGGGGCAATCTGACGCAAGATATCCGATTCATTACGGTAAGGGGCATGAAGAGAGTTTTCAAAAAAGATAGTATAAAAAATAATCCCCGATAAAATAGCGACGGTTGTAAACGATTGGACAATCGCATTCAACGCACTTAGCCCTTTTTCACCGGCCAGTTCTTTTATATATCCATATTTAGCAGGCGAATAAATAGCGGCTTGCACAGCCAATAAGAGGGTTAAACCAAACGATATCCAAAACCATCCCTGATAGTAACACAGGGTAATGAGCAACGTGATAAGTATCGCAAAGAATGCACCGTAACGCATAACCTTAACTTTTGAAAATTTATGCGAAACATACCCAGCCGGAGTAAAAAGTGCAATGAAGGGGAGAAGAATGAGTGCATTGAGAATAGCGGTATAGATAATCTGAGTTTGGTCGTCGTAGATTTTAAATACCGTATTTTGGATAATAATTTTGTGACCCAAATCGGTAAAAGCATTGAGAAATAATGCAAGGGTATAGGGGATAACCCCTCGTGTTTTCCAGATACCCGCCATTACGCCAATACCGTACTCCACCCTTCATAATGACCGTGTTCTTGCAAGGAAGTATCATACAGCAATGCTGTAGTCTCTTCCACTGCTTCAGGTGTAATTGCTTCTTTTTTGGTGAGAACGGCACCGTATGCATAATCACTCTCATCATCTTTGAGAGACTCTTTAAGCTCAAATCCGTGAGCAGATAAAAAGGCAACCGAACGATCCATAGCACTTTTAGTCTGAAAAAAGAAATAATGTTCCACTTCCCGTTCTAGCTTTAGATCGTCTCCCGCTTCAACAAGCGATTCGATGGTGTGGCGGTTTTGTATACGAAGAGACGCATATCCATCCGGATAGAGACGTTCTAAATACATCTCATATTTTGCATCTCTGGATGCACCCCTGTCGTAAGTAAACCCACCATGGCGCGCCATTACTTCAGTAGTAATGTTTTCAAACCGTTTTGAATCCCGTGCGTAAAAATAAAACTCTACCCATCCGTCTTTGATAATGACACCGGCGAATACCGTGTCCAATTCAGAATGCAGCGTTTTCTCTAAATCGTCTCTAAAGGCTGAAAAAAGTTCCCCTTGCGGTTCGTCACTCTTTACAAAGAACCACAATAGCCACGGCTTCTCTTCGAGCGGAGCGTCATCCATTAAAGAGAGTTCTACCTCACAACGAAAGGGTATATTCTCATCATCGCTCATCTCGTAAAATTCCACCATGGTACACCTTTATTTTTTCGATATTGTACCCTATTCGCTCAGCTCTTCCGTGTAGCTGCGATGAAGCTTTACCTTTCCGGAGAGTTCTTGTATATTTTTGGTATCAAATTTCTCAACGTTCTCCACTTTCGGAAGCGACTGTCGTAAAAGATAGAGTTTTTCACTTACATCGCTTGCAATCCGCTCCAAATTATCACGCATAGCCCGATGCTCTTGTTTTTCATAAGACTCTAATGTCACCACCAACTCACCTAATTTACCACGGGCATTTAAGAATTCTCTATACAGCCCTTCAGCCGATGAAAAAAGTGATCCAAGCGGTTTAAAGGAGTCATATAATTCTTTGGAGTGGAGGGTCATTTCGCGCATTTGCTTCGATGAGAGCACCATTTGCTGCATGATCAATTCACTTTGTTCACGAGATCCTCTCAGCAATGCATCATTTTCGAGCAAAGTCGTCATGATCCCCTCGCTTTTAGCACCTAACGTTTGGATATGACGGGCAAAATCGTGAATAACAGAGGTAAGTTCCTTTTGCAATATCGCTACAATCCGATCCGGTGCCTGATTTTGCTGGAGAAGTTTAAGATTATCATCAATATTTTTCAACTGTAACCGAACCTCTTTATTCTCATCACAGGCTGATTTCGTAGCCGCTTTGAGCTGATTAAAATGATCTTGTTCGGCAACCCGTAGTAAATCTATATGACGATGAACGATATTATCGAGTCCGGGGAGTTCCGTCAAAGTAAACTCCTCAAATTTTTCCATAGAGAGCTGTTGTTGTACCAATAATGCTTCAATCTTGGAGACAAATATTTTCTGGTTACTTTGAATCCCATGCAAAGCTTCCAACTCTTCTTTAAATAAACTTCGTAACTGATCGTGTGTTGAACTCTCCGTCTGTGTGACGGTTGAGAGACGTTCATTGTAGGAAGCCAGTGCGTTTCCTTGTGATTCTATCCCATCAATGAGTGTTTGTAAACGAGACCGATCGGCCTGATAAGACGAAGCGCTTTGCGTTTGGCTCATTGCGCTCATAATCGCGGATAAAACGCCTCCGACACCTAAAGTAATCAGAGCTTCTTTGATCACGAGCATAGCCGTCGTATCTTCGGCAAATAATACAAAATGAAGTATTCCGCCGATAAATCCGACGATAATGACGACAGGGGTATAGTTTATTTTATTGGTGTCTTTATAAACAGCGATATGGCGTAAAAAGAGAAGGGACATCACCCCTATGGAAAGTAAAACATCCGGTGCAAACATCATTTATCCTTCAGTAATAATAAATATTGTTTAAGCATAATCCGTACCTGAATTATGATAATACGTTACATTATTTCATCTTCGAGTATAGTTCAGCAATGGTTTTAACAAATAATGGATGATCATTCGGACATCGGCAAACGCGATAAGTTTCGATTCCGATGGTGTGCGCCACATCGGCGTACTCGATAGAGAGTTCAAAATCCGTTTCGGAATTATCGACGGTAAAAGCAATAGGGAGAAGAATGACTTTTTTACTTTTTAAAGAGCCAAGGGCGGATTCCAAAGAAGGTTCCAGCCATTTCATAGGCCCCACTTTGGATTGATACGCCAAATGGATATCATTGAAGTTAATATGTTGTTCCTTTAGCAACATCTTAATGAGATCAACCTGCCGCGTGACATGACGCGCATACGGATCACCTCCGTCAACAATATTCTGAGGAAGCCCATGGGCCGAAAAAATCAGATCATACTCATTTGCCCTATCCCCATCCAATGCCTCCTTAATCCGCTCTATCAAACATTCATTATAGGTGCTATTTTCAAAGAAGTGTTTAATCTCTACACTTACAACATCCCAATCGATAGCATGTGCAGCAGCTTCAAAATCATCCAATGAAGACTGTGTGGTTGTACTGGAGTATTGTGGATACAAGGGGATAAGATAAACTTTTTCTACCCCTTGTTCTTTCAATCTAGTGCATACTTCATGGGCCATCGGCGGCGTATAGCGCATAATAAAATCAACAATCACCCCATCACCGATTTCGTTTTGAACCTTTGATACGAGAGAACGGGTCAATTCGACCAACGGAGACTTTCCGCCGATCTGTCGATAAATTTCTTGTGACTTTTTAACACGAGACCACGTTATAATAGAGGCAATCAATTTTCGTAAAACAGCACTTTTGGTTCTTATAATATAGGGATCGTTAAACATGTTCGTTAAAAACATCTCTACTTCTTGGAGATTATTAGGTCCCCCCATGTTTAATAATACTACTGCTTCTCGCATCCTAATTTACCGCCTATTATCCATTTGTTTTTGAAAGAAGTGTACCATATCGTTTCGTTAAATTTAAAAGTTATAATAAAATATAAAGTTTTTTAATCTATAATGAGTTTACGAGAGAAAAAAATAGGAGGCTGAATGCTTAAACAGTGGATGCCCATACCATTACTTTTACTCACAATTTCTGCCCATGCAGATTCTTCGAGGCGTGAACCATCACTATTTCTAGAATATGAACGAGAGATAAAGCGCTCGAATGAAGCTCAAAAAGATGAAACCCCTTTCCAAAAACTTTTAGCACCTATTAAGGTTGCAGCTCCTGTTGTACCAACTCCCCAAAATACTAAAACCGTTGCCATCACTGAACCAATACCCTCAAAACCAATCCTAAGCGATAAAGAAGAGATCGGTGCTGACAGTGTCCCCTTTTTAGTCGTCAGCAAACCAGCACCGAAAAACTCAAATCTTACCTGCCCTGAAATAAAATCAGCGGATGTCCAAAATGAACCTAAATCGCTCATTAAAAATCTTCTAACAGCAAAAGAAAAGCTCCTTGCAAAAGCCAAAGTATTTTTAGGGACTCCCTATGGATTTGGAGATAAAGACAATAGCCGTACAGATTGCTCAGGATTTACCCAGCAAGTTTATCGCCAATTCGGTGTGAACCTTCCCCACAGTGCGGCAGAGCAAGCACAACTAGGCGAAACCGTCAGTCCGAATGATTTACAAGTCGGTGACCTTCTATTTTATCGTACCTACAAATCTGAACCCTCGCACGTAGCTATCTATGCCGGAGACGGTCAAATTATCCATGCGTCGTTCAATGCTCGAAAAGTTCAATACGATTCTATTGACAAAGGGTATTACCAACAACGTTTTTTGTATGCCAAACGTCTTGCGTTTAATACCAACGACAGCGGAACGGAATAAGGTTTCAGAGGATGTCTGCTTTGTATTCACTACTGGATCGCCATTGGCTCTGGAAAGAGGTGTATACCAAGCTTGATATTTCATCCCCTGCGTATCAATACTGGAACGATACCCGTCATGTCAAACTGGGCAGATACGTCTTTCTTGAAAAACAGACTCTCCCCTACAAATATTCCCACATTGAAGAGGATTTAACGGATCTATCGGGCTATCTACCGACCCAATACGCCGCAACACAGCTCGGAATCGACAGCCATATCTTCGGTTACAAAAAAATGCGCCTTTACAGTCAGTTTGAATACAAGTTTGTTAATGACATTAAATTCGTCAATTTAAAGCGGTTTTTTCTCGAAAACGGGATCAAAATCGGTAAACAAAGTTATGTACATCTGGCGCGCCTCGATGAGCTGATTATCACCGCTGATTCACGCTTCTATCGGATTGATGATAACTATGGAGTGGTTGTTTACGATTGAGGTTATAAAAACATGGGAACGGTCGGTTTCCCAAAAAGATACCCTTGAAAATATTCACACCCCATTGAAAGTAATTTTTCATACTGTTCCAGTGTCTCGACACCCTCGGCGATCACTTCTAATCCAAATTTTTGTCCTATTGATAGTATTGTTGCAACTATAATGACATCATTAGGATCATTAATTAAATCACGAATAAACGACTGATCAATTTTGAGTTCATCAATAGGAAGCTGCTTGAGATAGGACAATGATGAGTATCCGGTTCCAAAATCATCGATTGAGAGCGAAAGACCGATTTTTTTAAGACGGTTTATCTTAACTAATGCCTCTTGAATATTTTTAACTAACAAACTTTCAGTAAGTTCAAGTCGCAGTTTCTCCGGCTTAATATCATTTTCAATCAAGATTGATTCTATCATCGTTACAAAGTCATCTTTTTCAAATTGTTTATAACTTACATTGACAGAAATACGCCATTTATTTTTAATCGGATCACGCTCCCAACTTCTTAATTGGTTCACAGCTTCACGAATAACCCATTCCCCTAAAGGGATAATTAATCCGCTCTCCTCAGCAATAGGAATAAATTTTCCGGGAGATATCATCCCGTCTTTTGGATCATACCAACGAATCAACGCTTCTACTCCGATGATTTGTTGCTCACAAATTTGAGGTTGATAATACAAGCCCAATCTATCCTTTTCGATTGCTTTGCGCAAGCGTTGAGTTAGTAATGCTTTGCTCTCCTTGATTTCTTGTAACATTGGATCAAAAAAGTTGAATCGATTACGCCCATTTTCTTTTGCATTATACATAGCACTATCGGCGTATTTCATCAAATCATCAATAGAGTGTTCTTCATTGATAAACAGTGCGATTCCGATACTTGCACTAAGCCGAAAATCGTATTCAGTCACAAGATAAGGTTTTTGTAATTCTGCAAGAATTGTTTTAGCTATGATGCTTACATGATTAACTGCAAGATTCTTATCCGTTTCACACGTATTGATTAATACGACAAATTCATCTCCACCCGTACGCGACAGCGTATCATGTTGTCGAATAACATTTCGAATACGATTTGCGGTTTCAATCAATACCATATCGCCGACACCGTGACCTTTGGTATCATTTATCGTTTTAAAATGGTCTAAATCAATAAATAATAATGCACCGTAATGGTCGTTCGTCCTATTTTGCTGAACCATTTGATATAAGTATTCTCTCAATAACAACCGATTTGGAAGTTCCGTTAAAACATCATAATGGGCAAGTTTTAAAATTTCTAGCTCCAATTTTTTTTGCTTTGTAATATCTATCCCTACTTGTACCTTGGCAATTTGACCGTTTTTCCATCGAATAATTCGATCATTAAAAAGGTAATGACGATTATTAATCGAATTTTGATTTTCCCATTCGAAAATGGCTCCTATCGGATGCGATAGAGGATCAGCCGATTGCTGTATCGGACAAAAACTGCATGGTGAATTTTGATCTTTTTGGAGTGATTTAAAACAAGTTGTTCCAACGATATCACCGAATTCCTCGATGCATCGACTATTTGCATATAATATTTCATGTGTCATTAAATCAATAACGTAGACCAATGCACCGGTACTATTTATAATCACTTCCAGAGGGTCAAACTCTTCTCGGTCAAATTCTGCACACATACATTTGACCCAATCGACATTCATAATGGTTAGCAAAATGGCTAGATGTATCTTCGTGAAGCATTGGTTTTAAAGAGTAAATGTTCCAATCCATTCATATCCTTATATAAAATTTCTATTACAGATAAATTCTACTATATCAATGGTCACAACATGGTCCATTTTTGCCTATCATTTCTTATCCAAAAAATGACCTATAGACTAATTGCTTATAGATCATTGATTCGGGAAACATAACCATCTATAATTTAAAGTAATATTAAAATATTTATTAATAATAAGGATAAGCTGTGAGTATATTCAAAAATTTGTGCGTAGCTGATGATGATGAAGTTCAAGAGTTTATTCGACATGTTTCGACAAATGTTAAGCGAATACGACAAGAAAAAGAGATAACGCAATTAGCATTAGCCCTTATGATCGGTCAAAAATCAGCAGCATTTTATGCCAATGCTGAAAACTCCGCTAAAAATAGACGATTCAATCTAGAACATCTCTACAAAATTGCTAAAGCATTGGATGTGGATGTAATTGAATTTTTCAAATGACCTATTGTTGACGCTTTGCCCAACGGGGGAAAAAGCGTGAGGGAGATAGGAGCGGATTCATCGCTTTACCCTCACTCAAATATTCAGATAGTTGCCTTGCCAAATACGGTGCTAAAACAAATCCATAACCACCTGAACCGTTTATCATCGTCAGATTGGGATAGTAGACATACTCACTGGCGTTCACTGCTTTACCATGCCGTAGATGGGGATGCAGTGAAAGCGTTGCATGCGCATCTACTAAATTTCCCAACATCGGCAAATAGTCATTAGAGCCGGACCGAAGCCCCGTATAATCTCTAATAACCCCAATATTATTTAATTTCAATGTTTTTGAAGCCTTTTCAAGGAGTACTTCTCTCCCTGATTCAATATCATACACTTGATCTGTAAATTGGGAGTAATGGACATCATGGGTCGCTCCGATAGCAACTATCCCCTCTTTCGTTGTCGGAGAGATTGAAACATGGTGATGGAGGATACAGGGAATATCGGTCGAAGTTTTAATATCGATACGATGTCCCCAAATCCCTCGTAAACCGACATAGTCGATCGGTAATAGCTTCGGATAGGCTCCAATCGATAAAACTACGTGCTTTGCACTTAGGTGGTCTACTTTCCATAATTCATCCTCATAAATGAGTGCATCCGCTTTAATCGTAAAAAAATCGATCCCTTCAACCAAGGCTTCACATACCCCTTGTGCATCCACAACGGCACCCTCGCTAAAGTAAATATAACTCTCATTAGCCGCTTCATCCGTAAGGAGAAATTTTAACGCACTCTCTATCGTAGAGTGTTCCAGCTGCGTTTCTTGTTTAAAATATTTGAGTTTATCGGCTTCTTGTGGAGTGTTTGCAATATGAAGTAGCGGTTTAGTAAGGGTAAACTGAGGAAAACGGGTCGTATAAAATTCAAGTGCCTCGGCGTGTGCGATCTCCATAATCTCTTTAAGCTCGCCTGCTTTGGAAATTTTGGGAGAGATGAATGCCCCAGCTGCACCGCTACCGCCGGAAGCGATACCATTTTGGTCGACAAGAGCGACACGTAAACCGGCTTTATAAAGATAGTAGGCGCTACAGCAGCCGTTTATCCCTGCACCGATGATTATGACATCATAAGGTAATATTTTTGATGTCGGCAATTGAGTAAATCTCTGCGTAAATCATCCCTACAAGGGCTTTGCGGTTGGCACGGACACTCAAATCTTCGGCATTGACCATAACATTGTCGAAGAAGTTGTCCAATGACGCTTTGAGAGCGAACAAAGCATCTAAACGCTCTTCGAGGGTATCGTAACTCGCAGAGATAGCAGACGTTGCGGCAGAGTATAGGTTGCGTTCTGCATCGTTTTCAAAAAGTGATTCGTTGACACTGAAACCTTTGTCCATCACTTCATCTTTGAGGATGTTACTGACCCGTTTAAAGGTGGAGAATGCTTCTATAAACGTCTCTGAGGATGCGATGGTATTCACGGCACGGATTTTGCGGTCAATTTCGAGTACGTCGAGTTCAACCGAAGCATCTTTGGCAACAACCGATTGGATGATCGATGGATTGACGCCGATATAGGCACCCGCAAGACGTTCGATAATAAACGTTTCGATGTTCTTTTTATACTCTTTGCCTTGCGGATAAATGGAAGAGAGTTGATCGATCAATGTTGAAAAGTTGAGCGGGATTTGATGCGCAACCGCAATTTTGATAATCCCGTTGACGGCACGGCGAAGGGCGAACGGATCACGTGAACCGGTCGGGATCTCACCGATACTGAACATACCGATGAGGGTATCAAGTTTCATCGCCATCGCAACGATCGCACTGAGCATCGTACTCGGTAGTGCACTGTCCTCACCGCTCGGAAGATATTGTTCTTTGATAGCGGTTGCCACTTCAGCGGATTCTCCGAGAGCTAAAGCATAGTAATACCCCATCAATCCTTGTAGCTCCGTAAATTCATACACCATCTCGGACATCAAATCGGCTTTGGCCAATTCCATAGCCCGCTCCAATATAGCCGGATTAATATTATCATATATTAAATTGGAAAGTGTCGATGCAACAATCTTTTCACGTGCGATTTTCTCTGCCAACGTACCTAAACCGTTCATAAAGACGACTTTTTCAAGCCCCGCCGTGCTGAGCCCTTTTTTGAGATCGTTACGATAGAAGAAAAGGCCGTCGCTTAAACGCGGACGTAATACCCGTTCATTCCCTTCGATCACTTTGGAAAAATCATCGGTTAAGGCATTGGAGACAACAACAAATGCATTGATGAGTTTCCCCTCTTTAAAGACCGGAAAATAGCGTTGGTGCTCTTTCATCGAAGTGATGATAACTTCCGGCGGCAATTCGAGGAAACTCTCATCAAATTTACCCAATAAAGGGGTCGGATGTTCGGTAATGGCAACAACTTCATCGAGAAGATCCTCATCGATTTCGATGGTAATGCCATGTTTTTCTTCCAACGCTGCAAATGCGTCTAAAATCGTTTTGCGGCGAACTTCGGGATAGAGAATGACGGACCCCTCTTTGAGAAGATCGAAATAATGGTGGATGGAATTAACCGATTTCGCCTCAAAATGGCTGATACGGTGAACGTAAGTGTGGGCGGATGAGCGAACATCGAAAAGCTCGATATCGACTACGTCGTTCTCCATCATAACATTCACCCATCGGATAGGACGGATGAAACTCTCATGCGATGATCCCCAGCGCATTGATTTGCCGAAATTGAGACTTTTGATCCATTGGTTGATCATTTCGCCGAGTATTTCCGTACTCGATTGTCCCTCTACACTGCGGCTAAAATAGAGAACCTCTTTGCCCCCTTTTTCAGCACGCGAAATTTGATCGAATTCAACACCGCATTTTTTGGCGAAGCCGAGTGCTGCAGGAGTCGGGACACCGTCTTTAATGGCAATCTCCACCGGTGCACCGAAAAACTCTTCCATCCGGTCATCTTGGCGTATTTTAAATTCACGATGCCACAATACAAGACGGCGCGGCGTGTAATAAAACTCAAATTCGCACATGAGGGCATTTTTTTCCAAAACAGCCGCCCATTTTTTCTCTATTTCTGCAAGTTCTTTGAGCAGGGGAACTGCCGGAAGTTCTTCGACACCGATTTCAATCAAAAGAGGTTTTAACATATATTTATCCATCAATCATTTTTAAAGCTCGATTTTATCGCTTAGATGGTTAAAAATCGCTGTTGCTTTGGAAAAAATTAAATAAGATATAAAGTATCTTATTTAGGTGTAGTTAAAAGTTTTGAGGTGTACAATGCCTGCATTAATTCAAAATTAAATAAGGAATCCCTATGCCAACAATCAACCGTTACGTCGATATCAGCACCGTAGATCGCGAAGCTAAAAAAGACTACATCGACCGTCATTCTCCATTTATTCACTGTGAGTCTACTGCTAAAAAAGGTGAGAAATTCGCCGTTACCGTCAAAATGGGGAACGAATATTCTCATCCGGATGATTTCGATCATTTTATTGCAAATATCGCACTTTACAACGGTGAAACATTATTGGCACGTGCTGATTTCGTTCCGGGAACACTTGGAAATGAGAAAAACCATGCGGAAGTTACATTTAATATTGTCCCAATGGGCAAAAAATTGACACTTGTTGCTCACGGCTATTGCACAAAGCACGGCGTATGGGAATCAACTCCAGTAGTTGTTGAAGTAGAAGAAGCCAGCACTTGTTGTGGTGGCGGACACTGTTCATAACTACCATACTTGACCTCTAGCAGGTCAAGTATTTATGGTTCAAGTGATTTTGCTTTCTTAAGTGCTTCTTCCGCTTGAACCTTAGCACCTGCTTTTATGTAAATCATGGATGCTCTTCTAAGATAATCTGGATCGTTTACTTCTTTTATTTCCAATATTTTTACCGCATTGGCAAAATCATTCTCTTTTGCAAAACACTCTGCTATTTCAATACCGTGCCCGTGTTGTGCATGCGTCTCAAAACTGTAATATGCCCCTTTTTTATAAATCTCTTTTCTCGTATCACTCGCTAGGTTATATTCCAATGCCGCTTCAGAACAATTAGCTTCCATTAAATCTTTTTGTATTTTAGCAATCTGCGCTTCATATTTTAATTGCAGTTTTTCTGATTGTCGAGCTTCCATTTCAGAAAGTACAACAGTAACAATAAACCCGCCTATCCCTAGCACTAAACCCGTAATCATAATAGCTGAAATAACTCTTTTTGATCGTTTCACAGCTGCATCCCTAATGAGTTTTGCATTCACAGCTGTTGTATCATCCATAGGATCTAAAATTGTGATTGTGGTAGCTCTTTCCCCATCGTGTTCGAATTCAATATACGAACCTGCTTGAAGTTTCTCAGGATTAGTGCAATCACCGATAAAAAAATGGTATTTATGGCCATTGTCATCTCTGAGAAATCCGCTTTTCATATCACTGTTATAATCTAATATTTTACCTTGCATACATATACCTCTACTTTGAACCAGACCTAGTATAGATATTATAGCCCTGTTTCTATAATCCCTCTTAATTAATAACTTTTTATCTCTTTTTAACGCCCTTTTTCTTATACTCTTATTATGAACTCATATCAAAATCTTGCTTTGCTTGAAAATCTTTACCGCTTAAAAGCCCTCGGGTATCACTATGTCGATTCGGTGATTCCAAACGTTCAAAATAGCTCTGCTACCCTGCCCGATTCGCTCGGTTCGCTCAACGATGCAATCCAAAAATGCTATTTATGCGATTTGAGTAAATCAAGATCTCAAAGTATGCACGGTTTTGGAAATCCTAATGCATCAATCGTATTTGTCGATGCGTTTGTCTCTGCTGCTGAAGATGAGGGGAACAGTTACTACAGTGGTCGATCAGGAGCCATGTTACGCGATATGATCGAAAAAGTACTAATGTTGAGTATTGAGGATGTCTTTTTCACCCATGCGGTCAAATGCAAACCCTTCGGATTTCAAAATCCTTCCGCAAGTGAATGCAATAGCTGTGCCCCTTTTTTGTCCAAACAACTCTCGCTCATCAAACCGAGACTTATTGTTGCCTTGGGAAGCGATGCCTATGAACTCTTAACCAATGACGGAAGTGATTTCGAACGACTGCGCGGAGAAGTGATCCCCTATCGTGACGCACTCCTCATTCCCATATACCATCCAATGTTTTTACTTCGTAACCCATCATTAAAAAAAGAAGCCATGCGTGATTTACAAACTATTAAGGGGCGTTAGGGATGATTTTTTTTAGCCGTTTAATGATTTTATGGAGTATTCTCTTTGTCTTTAATCTATTTGCTGATCGTACGATGGTTATCCAAAAAACCTCCACCGTTTCCGCTCAAAACAATACGGTTGAATCGTCACAATCTCACTTCTCTGCCCCGCCAAAAGAGATTAAAATTGCTTTCATTTGTGCTCCTAAAGTGATCGGAAGATATTCCCAATCTACCTATAATGTTGCATTAGCCACCTTACTCGGAAAGCATCTAGAAAATGCTATTCTTAAGCGTTTTGATATTTCTGATGAATCGATTGAATCTCTTAGTCTTGCCCTCTCTAAAATCAATCAAGAGGGGTTCAATGCAATATTAGCCCCATTGACATTGAGTGGTGCACAGCGTATAGCTACGCTGGAAAAGGGAATCCCTGTTTTCATCCCGACGGTCCATAAACGTGATGTACCCGAAACACCGAATAATATCACCTTCGGATCCATTGACTATGTCAAACAGATTCAAGCACTCATTCCTTACATGAGTAATTCAATTGCCATATTTTATGACGATTCTACGGTAGGGCTCCATCTTAAGAAAAATACAGAAATGCTTTTTATGGAGACCGATAGCAGTAAAAAAAGTGTCGCATCGTATGCCGTCGATGCACAAGGAAATAATATTATCTCCCACCTATCCAAACCTTCCGCCTTCAATAAAAAGAGTATTGTTATTCATCTACCCATTGTCAAAAGTGCTATTTTGACCTCCCAAATGACATTCAATGGGATTAAAGAACGCAATATCCTCTCTACACAGATTAATGTTGACCCTGCATTAATCACTCTGACTCAGTATCATGATCGCAAAAACATGATACTTGCCAATTCAATCATCGAGCATCCTCCTGCCGTTACCGAAGCGAATGCACTTATGAATAATGATATCTATTTTGACTGGATCAATTATGCTACGAGTGTCGGGGCCGACTTTCTAATATCACAAATCAGCAATGATGAACGAGAATATTCGATGCGTCTCATCGATTCTCAGATTATTTATCCGGTTGAACTACTAAAAGCAAAAGAGTTTGGTTTTGAGCCAATCACCTCCCACTGATCATGCTTGAAAATTGTCAACTTTTTAGCCATCTAACCCCGCATCAGCTCAAAGCAGTTGAGGAGATCAGCATACTACGTAACTACGAGACGGGCGAAATTATTTTTTATGAAGGGGATGAAAGCCGTTATTTTCATCTTTTACTTCGAGGAGATGTATCCATCTTTAAATCCGCTTCCCCTACTGAGACCATGCGGATTCATCAATTCCATGCCCCATCACTGATCGCCGAAGTAGCTACACTCAAACAAATTCCGTTTCCTGCATCTGCTGAGTGCAATTCTCCCTCCGATATCTTAAAAATCGATCGTGAAGCATTTTTAGGACTTCTCCGAGAGGATATGGGACTCAGTATTTCCCTCATCGCCTCATTAACTCAAAAAATCGGTGCCTTGGAACTCTCCCTCAAACGACACAGTGCCCCCAATGCAATGGCTAAAGTTGCCCGATTGGTTCGAGATGAACCCGATATTTTCACATCCCACAAACAAATTGAAATTGCTCAAATGCTCAGTATTACCCCAGAGACCCTCTCTCGGATGCTTCATAAACTGAAAAAAGAAAACATTATTGAAACCATCGGGGGTAAATCGATTAGCCTTAAAAATTTCAGTGCTCTAGAAAAGTATTGCGAATAATTATTTTCCTTTAAGAGGGTGGGTGATAGAGTTTATCCATCTTAATTTTAGGAGATCATTATGGGCAAACGCGGGACTTCACTGTTACGGGGAATCGAAGCAGAAACGATCATTGATTTACTCAATAAAGCCTATTGTGACGAGTGGCTCGCTTACTATCAGTATTTCATTGAGTCTAAAGTAGTTAAAGGGCTAATGAAAGATGCGGCAATTGCAGAGCTCACCCAACATGCCGCCGATGAGCTTCGCCATGCAACTATGATCAGTGGTCGTATTATCCAACTTGGCGGTACTCCGATTCTCCATCCTAATGAGTGGATTAAACATTCCAACTGCGGTTACGATGCACCTGAAAATCCTGACGTTCGAAATGTCCTCAAAGATGCAATTAAAGGGGAACAATGCGCTATCGGAGTTTATTCAAACATCCTTGATATAACGCGTGAAAAAGACATCATCACCTACGATATGATTTCCCAAATATTAGCCGATGAAGTCGAGCATGAAGAGGATCTGCAAGCCCTTTTCGATGATATCGAAGAGTTTATTGCGGAACTAAAGCGATCATGAAACTCGTATATTCTCTCATATTCTCCGTTTGTATGGGAAGCAGTGTATTCGCTGCCGATATTTTAACATTGGTTCAACTGCTCGATGCTAATGATACTGCTGGATTTAAAGCCTCTGTCGTTTCTACTGAAGATGCCAACGCTATGCGAGACGATAACAATAAAACAATTTTGATGTATGCCAGCTGGGTCGGCAACAGCGAGGCTGTCGAATATCTTATTTCCAAAAAAGCCGATGTCAATGCACAAGATAGTATCGGAGCAACCCCCCTGCATTTAGCCATTTGGAAGGGACACAATGCGATAGCAGTTATCCTTCTGCAACACGGAGCATCTCCCAACGCGATGAGCAAAGATGGAATGACCCCTCTCGATATTGCTATGATGCAAGGCAATCAAACAATAATGAAAGAGATAAAGAATAAAGAACCGAAACTAAAAACACTATTGTAAAGTGCTTGCCAAAAACTCCCGGTCGGAATCGGGAATTTTTGCTATATTCCCTTCAAAATCGATATATACAAGTTGTATTTTCATCGTAAATAGTTTCTCTGAACTTCTGTAAATCTCTTGCAATAAAGTAAAGGACGCATTTCTACTTTGTAAAAGAGTGGTTTTCACCTCTACTACATCTCCAAACTTCGCACTTTTTATATAGTCAGCCTCAATATGTTTTGCTACAAAATGACCATCTGATAAAATAGGCGATCGACCCGCATCAAAAAAAAGCTGACTACGCGCTCTCTCACAAAAATTAAGATAATTGGAGTGATATACAACCCCACCGACATCGGTATCTTCATAATATACTCGAATATTCATCCTGCTATCCCCTGTTTATCGGCATTTGAGCCGTTATTTTCATTTGGTGTGACAAAAAGTGTGACAAACTGGTTGAGAAACAGCTCTCTTTCATTTGCATCCTTCGGAACATACTTAGCATATATTTGAAGTGTAATTTGAATATTGGAATGTCCCATTGTTTTTGAAATCCATCCTATATCAATTTTCTTCGACAACATCTGAGATGCAAAAGTATGTCGCGTATTATAGATATTACGCTGAACGATCTCTATGTTTTCCAAAAGCAATTTAAATTTTAGATTTAAAAAATCCGGTGTATGCCAAGGTTTTCCCCATCTATTTAAAAAAACTTTTCCATTTTTCAATCCAGTTTCCAAAAACTGTGCACGTAAAGCTTCTTCAGTTTGCGGGAGCATATCTATCTTTCGAATCGATGCGGGCGTCTTTGGCTTTCCAATTACATACCCACCTTTACCACTTCGTTTGACTGTTTTTGAAATATCGATTGTTTTTGTATCAAAACAAATGTCCGACCAATCGAGTGCAACTGCCTCACCAGGACGAATTCCTGAAAATATTGAACATTGCAAAAACCATCGGAATTGTCCCTTCGCACTTTTTAGAATGAGAGAAATTTCATTTTCAGAGAATGGAAGCATCTCGGTTCGATGTACCTTAGGTGTTGCATGCTTTGGAAGTTTTACTTTAGGAACAGGGTTTTCGGATATATGTCCATCAATCCATGCACTATTGAATATAGTATTCAATACACTACGATATTTTTTGATGGTTCCAATGCTTACACGCCCGGCAAGTATATTTTGCCATTGTTTGATATCACTTGGCAGAATACTGTTTATCTTCCTATTTTTAAAGATAAATTTTTTTTCTCCATATTCTTCAATATAAAAAGGCAAAATATCACGCGCTAAAATTTGCTTCTTTGCGGCGTAATGAAAAAAACGAGAGGCTGAAACCCTTTAGAAACTTCGCTACCATGCGGGTTTGAAAAGGATTATCTAAAATGAGTTTTAAAAAAGCGGTAAAAAATGTCCAGAGTGTAAAAGTTTAGACGTAAAAAAGAACG
>OBEQ010387627.1_pt1 | contig 80732 bp, 81 predicted proteins | sample 1670901 | NCBI WGS metagenome assembly OBEQ01 (sample SAMEA104232315, study PRJEB22302) | groundwater metagenome | biome: forest; feature: aquifer; material: groundwater | place: USA | collected 2011-08-07 | depth 5.4 m | reverse complement strand
TCACTGTCTGTACATGTTTCACAAATGATAATTATACAAAAACCCCTAACCCCAGCAAAAGTGGGGACCCAGCCGGCTTTCGGACCAGTTCCAGGCTGGGCAAGATGCTGCGAGGGCGAAGCCAGTCGGGGTCTTCTGATGCGGCGGATCAGGCGTCAAAGCCGCATGGATCCCAGCTTTCGCTGGGATGACGAGTTATTCTATAATTCGCATTTGCAACATATGTACATACCGTAGCGCTTTCGCGGGGGTGACGAACAATGCATTTGAATCATTTTTAGCTTTTTATCAGCCCTTGTGTGTTCACCGGGCGCGTTCCGCGCTCAGGTGCGACCGCAATGGCGGCTGCGTGATCCAACCGGATCGGATCACGCGCCGACAACCGGCCGTCCGGCCCGGAAATGACCGTGACGGACGGCGTCGTGGCCATGCTATGTTCGGCGCCTCTTGTCCCTCTGGTTGAGACCACCCATGACCGCCGTCACCCCGATCCCCGCCGCCGATCCGACCGCACGCAATATCGTGTTTCTGTCGCTCGCTCTCGCCCTGGGCATGTCATCGGGATCGCTGGTGGTGGCAAGCGCCGGCATCGTCGGCCATGGCATGATCGCCGATGATCACTGGGCCACCTTGCCGGTCGCCTGCTACTACCTGGCCGGCATGCTCACCGCCCTGCCCGCCTCGCTGGCCATGCGCCGGCTGGGGCGCAAGGGCGGATTCATGATGGGGCTGGCGGTCGGCGCGGTGGGGGCGCTGGTGTCCGGCGGCGGCGTGGTGTGGCAAAGCTTTCCGGTGTTCTGCGGCGGCATCCTGCTGCTCGGCTCGGCCAATGCCTTCGTCCCCTATTACCGGCTGGCGGCCACCGACACCGCGGCGCCGGCGTTCCGCTCCACGGCCATTTCCCTGGTGATGGCCGGTGGCGTGCTGTCGGCCTTCATCGGTCCCACCCTGGCCCGACTGGGCAAGGATGCGCTGGAGCTGCATCCTTTCGCCGGCACCTTCCTGTCGCTGCTGCTGCCCCAGGCCCTGGCCCTGCTGATGATCATGGCCCTGCGCATTCCGCCCGGTGCCGTCCAGCGGACCACGGCCGGCCGGCCGTTGTGGCAGATCGTCCGCCAGCCGAGTTTCCTGGCGGCGGTGTCGGCCAGCGGCGTCGGCTATGGCCTGATGAGTCTGCTGATGGTGTCGACTCCGCTGGCGGTGATGGGCTGCGGCTACAGCTTCGCCGATGCCACCATGGTCATCCAATGGCACATCGTCGGCATGTATATTCCGGCCTTTTTCACCGGTCAGGTCATCCGCCGCATCGGCGAAGTTCCGGTGATCCTGACCGGCCTGCTGTGCTACGGCCTGACCGTCGCCATCGGTGGCGCCGGTACCGAGCTTTACGGCAATTTCACGGTGGCGCTGGTGCTGCTGGGGATCGGCTGGAATTTCCTCTACGTCGCCGGCTCGTCGCTGCTGACCCGCAGCTACCGGCCCGAGGAAAAGGCCCGCGTCGAGGGCCTGCATGACATGATCGTGTTCTCGGCCGTTGCTCTGGCCGCCGCGGTGTCGGGCAGCCTGTACTTCTCGGTCGGCTGGCAGACCCTCACCCTGCTGATGCTGCCGCCCCTGGTCATCGTCCTGGCGACCACGGCGCCGCTGATGCGGCGCCGCGTCGTGTGATCAGACGCCCTCTGACCGGCCGGCGCGCGGGTCCAGCGCATCCTGCAAACCGTCACCGAGGAAGTTGAAGCACAGCACGGTGACGAAGATCATCGCTCCCGGCCACACCGCCAGCGCCGGAGCCGACCAGATCAGATCGAGGGCCCCGGTCAGCATATTGCCCCAACTGGGCAATGGCGGCTGCACCCCCAGGCCGAGAAACGACAGCGCGCTTTCCAGCAGAATGATATGGCCGATTGACAGGGTGGTGGCGACGATGATCGGCGAGGCGACGTTGGGCAGGACATGGCGCAGCATGATCCGCCGCGGCCCGACGCCGGTGGCCTGGGCGGCGCGGATATACAGTTCCTCGCGCACCGACAGGGTAGCGGCGCGGACCAGCCGGGCGACGGTGGTCCAGCCGACCAGACCGATGATGACGACGATGCGCAGCAACCCGGCGCCTTCGCCCCGTAACAGATCGGCGGACAGGCCGAGCTTGGCCGGATCGACCGCCGCCAGGACGATCAGCAGCGGCAGCAGCGGCAAAGCGATAACGCCGTCGGTCAGGCGCATCAGCACCGCGTCGAGCGCTCCTCCCAGGTAACCGGCCAGCAGCCCGACGGCACTGCCGATCAGCGCCGCCACCGCCGCCGTCGCCAGGGCCACCGTCAACGATACCTGACCGCCGCGCAGCAACCGGGCCAGCACGTCGCGGCCCAACTCGTCGGTGCCCAGCGGATGGGCGGCCGAGGGCGGGGCCATCCGGTCAAGCAGCGACACCGCCGCCGCATCGACCCCCAACCCCGCTTCCAGCAGCGGAGCGGCGACGGCGGCAAGGCCGATCGCTACCAGCACCGTCAGACTGGCGACCGCCAGGCGATGTCGGGCGAAACGGCGCAGCGCCGATCCCAAAGGCGAGTCACGGCGGACGATGCTCACGTATTGTTTCCCCGTGCGGTTCGATCGCCTGATGAGCTGCCTCCTTTGAACTAGGATGTCAAGGCGAGGAGCCGAAACGGCAAGCCTGACCAACGGTTCGATGCGGCGAATCGGCGGCCGGCGCATGATGCGCCCAGTGCAACGGTCGTCCAATGGAGAATGGGGGCGGCATGGCAGAGCTGGCTCGGATGTGGCGGTGTCGCCGCGGCGTAACCTCAATCGAATATGCGATCCTGGCAGCCATCATGGTGGTGATGCTGGTCGGTGTCCTGGAAGTGCTCGGCCCTGCCGTGGCCGACAGATGGTCCAGCCTGTCGACGTCCGTAACGTCGGCTTCGGGCGGCGGACAATAGAGTGCCGTGCGTCAAATGTGACGCATGCGACCAGCCGCCATTGAGGCGGCGGCCAAGCGCAGAGCGCGCCCGGCGAGGGCAGTTTTTTATTACGAGGCGACGATGAACCACGTCCTGACAGAACGGAGCAGCCTGATCGTCGTCGGCGCCGCTGTGGCGGTGGCGGCCCTGGTGCTGCTCCATGGCCCGGTCGACTTCCGCGCGCTGGAGGTGGTGACCGCCCTGGTCGGCCTGGGCGGCGCCTCGGCGGTGCTGATCCGCCAGGCCCAACGCGAGGCCAAGGAAGCGTCGCTGCGCCGCGAACAATTGATCGAAGCAGTCGAAGCGGTCACCGAGGGCTTCGTACTGTTCGACGCCCAGGGCAAGCTGATCGTCTGCAACAGCCGCTATCGCGCGGCGTATCCGATGCTGGCCGACGCGCTGGTCGAAGGCGCCACCTTCTCGGACATCCTGCACCGGGCAGCCGAACGCCGCGGCCAGACCGGAACGCCCGAGCAACTGGCCCACTGGGTCGAAATCCGGGTCAAGCGCCACCTGACCACCGGCAAGCCGCCCATTCTCCAACTGTCCGACGGCTGCTGGTACCGCATCAGCGAGCACAGCACCCCCAGCGGCGGCACCGTCAAGCTGTTGACCGATGTCAGCGAACTGAAAGTTCAGGATTTGAAGGAAAGTGGTGGGCGGTGACGGGATCGAACCGCCGACATCCTGCGTGTAAAGCAGGCGCTCTGCCAGCTGAGCTAACCGCCCGTGGCGGGAAACCTAAGGGGTTCGACGGCATCTGGCAAGCGCGGAAAGTTGCCGGAACAGGGCAATCGTCGGACCTGCGGCCATTGAGGCGCCCGGAGAGGGCGCTCAGCGGGAGGATATCGAACAGGGTCTACCGCGCTCCCGGGCGTCGGTCGAGCAGATGGGCGAAGCGCATCACCTGGAGGGTAGGATAGACCTTGAGATCCTGCACGACCGGAAGGTTGATGATGTAGGAGAAGCGCGGCAGCGTTTCGATCGGCACGACTCCGGGGACGACCTCGCCGCGCAGAATCTGCATGGCCTTGAGGGCGGTGAACTGGCCCAGCAGGTAGAGCGGCGGCATCAGCCCGGCCATGCAGCCGGCATCCATATGGGTTTCAAGAGCACAGAAGGTCGGCAGGCCGAGTCGGGCTGCCTCGCTGTAATAGTGTTTCAGATGCGCATTCAGCGCCGTCTGCGGAATGGTGTACAGAATATCCGGCCGCTTGGCGGCGATGCTTTCCAGCGTTCGCGTCAGCATTTCAGGGGTCAGCGCCGTTCGCTCGGCGGGCAAGCCGACGGTCTCCAACTCGAGATTCGGGGACTTGGCGACCTCGGCACGCAACGTGTCGATGCGCCGCACATTGCTTTCTTCCTTGGCGTCGTACAGCGCGACCAGCCGCTTGATCGGACGGTAGGCCAGGATGCCGCGCAACAGCACGTCCTCACCCAGCACATGGATCGTGCCGGTATAATTGCGTCCCGAGACGATCTGTGCGCCCTCGGCCGGACTGGCCGCCAGTTCGGCGCCCACCGGGTCGGACACAAAGGTGAACACCACCGGAATGTCGGTCAGGTGACGTTCCGCATCGCGGTCGGTCAGGGTACCGAGCAGGCCCGTGGCCATGATGGTGGTCTGAGTGAACACCAGATCGGGGCGCTCCGCCTTGAGGCGCTGGACCATTTCGGGCAGCCGCCTGGCATCCCCGTCCAGAGTATAGGACACAAAATCAACCGGCCGCCCCGCCGACGCCATCAGGTAATCCCGGAAACCGCGGATGCTTTCATATTTTTGCGAAGCGAGCGTGAGGATGACGACACGCAATGGCGTCGCGCCGGCCGCCGCCGGAGCGGCCGACGCGCCCGGCATCATCTGCAACAGCAGCAGCAGTCCCGTCACCAAGGCCCGATAGGCCAGCTTTCGCCTTCGCATTCCTGTGTTCCCATTGGCCGCGCATCGAGAATAAGTGTTCCATCGCCTGGACGCCACCGACAAATCCTTGAAGGACGTGCAATCAGAGAGCAAGATCGGGGCATCGAGCTTGGAGGGGAGGGCGGCGGAGCATCCGTTTGACCGATGCCGGTGTAATGCCGTGCAGAACGTGAAAGATGTTTGCTCGCTATTGCCGAATAGTGGCTGATGAAGCTGGTCGTAAGAATTATCCTGGCACTGGCTCTGGTCAATTCCGTTGCCGTCGGAATTGGTGTGGTGATTCTGCTGGCCCGTTACGAAAGTATGGTTTCTGATCTGCAAGTATCGCGGGTCGCCGTCACCGCGGCGGCCGTCAAGAATACCATCGAATCCCAGTTGGCGCTCGGCCTGCAACTACAGGACGCCCATGATACCGTCAGTGTCATCGCCCGTGCCGCCAAGCGCGACCCCGACCTTGACGCGATCATGGTTTATGACCCCGATGGCCGTGTGCTGTTCGCCAACCGCGAAGCCCTGCAGGGCGGCATCGCCCCACCGCAGGCGGTGGCTTTGCTGCGCGGCGGCAATGGCGGCAAGCAGGTCAGTTGGCGCGACGACAGCTTTGGCCTGATGGCGGTGCCGCTGATCAGCAGCTTTGGAGTCCCGGCCGGCGGACTGGTGCTGCGCTTTTCGCGCGCCGCCCCCATCCGGGCCCTGGAAAGTGCGACCGAACAGCTGATCAGCCGGGCGGTCTTCGTTCTGCTGGGCAGTATCACACTGCTGGGTGGCGCTGCTTATCTGACCTTCCGGCCACTGATGCGACTCGCTCGCGAGGCTACCGCCGGGCTGGAAGCCATGACCCAGGACGACATGGTGATCAGCCTGCCCAGCGGCGGTTGGCTGGCCCGCGAACTACAGACCTTCGAGCAGGATGCGCGACTGGCGCTGACGGAAATCAAACAGGCTGAAATTCGCTTGGAGAGCCAATCCAGATGATTCTCGGCCCCATCAAGCCGCCGCGGGATGAACTGCAATCCCTTATCGTCCGCCTGGGTGTCACCGCCGCGGTGGTGCTGTTGCTGGCGCTGTCGGCGGTGGCGGTGTCGGCCCTGTGGGTGTTCGATCGCGACATCCAGCCGGAATTGCTGCGCAAGGTGGATACGCTGGGCGATGCGCTGGAAGGTGACCTTCAACGGGTGGTCGATGCCCGCATTCCCTTGGCGGAACTGCTGGGCCTGTCCGCCTTTTTTGACGATGCGGTCCGCGATAATGACGAACTCAGCTATGTCGCCCTGACCGATGCGCGCGGCCGGCTGATCGCCGCCAGTTCCGGCCTGGCGCATGCGCTGGGCCACGGCTCCAGTGGTGTCGGTGTCGGCGGCGGGGGCAGCGCTGCCCTGCCGCATGATGCGATGCCTGTTTCCGAACGGCTGCGGGCCGTCGACCGCATCACTGCGGAAGTCGATACCTTCATACCCGTCGGCCATTATCTCGACCTTGGCAGTCTGATCAAGGCGAGGGACGGCACGGTCATGGCCATCCTGCATCTCGGCGTGCCCGACACCCTGGTGGCACGGCGACTGAAAGACATCATCGCCGATGTCGGCGTATCGCTGTTCGTCGCCATCGTCATCACTCTGGAAGTGCTCAGCGTGCTGATGGCGTTGCTGGTCCGCCGACCGCTGGCCCAGTTGCGCTGGGTGTTCAGCCAGCGCGTCGTCAACGGCAATGGAACGGGAGCACCACGCCATGAGCTGGACCGGTTGGTGGCGGCGGCGGAAGGGCTGATCCGTCACATCCAGGAACGGGCGGCCCGGGTTTCGCTTGAAGGCGGCGGCTCGTTCGCCTCTTCGTCCGTTGCCGTCGAACGGCCCACCCTGCGGCGGCCGGAATGGGTGCATATCCGCCTGCCGCTGTTCGTCTACCTGCTGGGCGTCGAGTTGGTACGATCCTATCTGGTCATCTACATTACCCAGTTCTATGAGCCGATGCCGGGGCTCAGCCGCGAGGTGGTGATCTCACTGCCGGCCATTTCGTGGTGTCTGGCAGTGTTCCTGGCGACACCGCTGGCCGTCGCCCTGGGCCGCCGGTTCAGCGCCCGCACCCTGTTCGTCATAGGCTGCATCCCCACCATCATCGCCTCGGTGCTGATGGCCGTGGCCCAGGACATGACCGATCTGATTCTGCTGCGTGCGCTGATCGGCCTGGGGACCGGTACCGTCACCTTCTCGGCCATCGTCTACATCACCGAAAACGCGCCCGAAGGCGAACTGGCCCGCGGCATGGCCACCTATGTGGGAGCCAGCATGGCCGGTGGCCTGGGCGGCACCGCGTTCGGCGCCATCCTGGCCGACCGCATCGGTTTCCGTCCGACCTTCGACGTGATCGCCGTCGTCGTCGCCCTGTCGGCGCTGGTCGCCTGGTTCATGCTGCCGGCCGACAAGCTGATCCACGTCGACAAGGCCAAGGCCAAGGTGACGTGGCGACAGATGGCTTCGGTGGTGTTCGACCGTCAGGTGCTGTCGCTGTCGCTGCTGTCCACCCTGCCGACTCGCATCATCCTGTACGGGGCCTTCACCTTCCTGCTGCCCCTGCTGCTGACCGGCATGGGCATCGGCCAGAGCACCATCGGCCAGATCATGATGTGCTATTTCGTCGCCATGGTCGTGCTGTCGCCGGTTATTTCGGCCCAGGCCGACCGCTTCAACTGCCATCTGCAACTGCTGATCGCCGGCGGCATCGTCTCCGGGCTGGCGGCGATGATGGTGGGCAACGGCGGTGACGGCTGGGAAGTGCTGGCCGGGGTGATCCTGATCGGCATCGGCCAAGCCATGGTGACCACCACTCAGTTCTCGGTGATCCCCAGCCTGATGGCCAAGCAGTGCGCCCGCTTCGGTCAGGCGTCGGTCACCTCGACCGTTCGCACCATGGAACGGTTCGCCGCTCTGATCGGCCCGACCCTGATGTCGGTCGCCTCGGGGATTTACGGCCTGGGCGGTGCCATCTGGTGGCTGGGCATCGGCACCCTGGTGGCCACCGCCATCCTCTGGCTGATGCAGCCTCACAAGCGGGGGGCGCGGGCGGAAATCGCGTAAGGCGACGACCGGAAATAACAGATGCCACTCATGATGATCCCTGATGGGGCATGACATAGAACCACCAAGAGCACAAAGGGCGCAAAGGATAGCACCAAGACAGCGCACCGGATTGATTGTTCCTTGGCGTCTTCCTTGGTGTCCTTTGTGCCCTTGGTGGCTTTTCTTGATACGGCGCGGTCTCTGACCGGAGGCAACGATCGCCTCTCCCCTACCCCTGCTCCGTATCCATCTGGCCCAGGCGGAGCAGGATTTCCACCAGCCCGCCTTCCTGAACCGTCAGCGCCGCTTCGCCGATATCGACCCAGCGCAGGCGACGCAGGCCCTTTTCCGGCCACACCTGCAACTGTTCGTGGACATGCAGCAGGAACACCTCGACCTCGCAGGCCGCGGCCTTCGCCGGCATGTCGCGCTTGCGGAACTGGTAACAGCCAAGTGGTCGGCGATGGATGTCGCCGACCACGCCGGCCTCCTCATAGGCCTCACGCGCGGCCGAGTCCGCAGAGGTCAGGCCCTTGCCGATGCCGCCCTTGGGAAACAGCCAGCGCCAGCCGCCGCGGTTGGTCACCATCAGCACCTCCATCCCCGCCGCGGTCAGGCGGTAGGGGATGGCGGCGCTTTGCTGGCAGGGGGCGGCACTGCGAGGCGGCATGACGATCCGGTCGTTTTCCGTCAGCCGAGCGGATAGCTGACCAGACCATCGGCCAGCTTGGGCTCGAACCATGTGGACTTGGGCGGCATGACCTGGCCGGCGTCGGCCACCGCAACAAGGTCTTCCATGGTGGTGGCGAACATGGCGAAAGCCGCCGCCATTTCCCCCGAGTCGACGCGCTTTTCCAGCTCGCCCAGGCCGCGCTTGCCGCCGACGAAGTCGACGCGCTTGTCCTTGCGCAGATCCTTGATGCCAAGGATCGGGTCGAGCAGCCGGTCGGTCAACAGGCTGACGTCGAGCCGCGCCACCGGATCGGCGGGAGCGGCGTTCTTCACGGTCAGGCGGTACCACTGGCCCGGCAGATACAGGCCGATCTGGCGCGGTGCCGTCGGCCGGACCTGGCTGGAGGCCGCTTCGACGGTGAAGTCTTCATCCAGCGCGCTCAGGAACGCCTCGCGCGACAGCCCATTAAGATCGCGGACCACGCGGTTGTAGTCGAAGATCTTCATTTCATTGATGGGGAAGGTCACCACCAGGAACGACTCGTAGGATTCGTCGCCGCGGGCATCCGCAGTGGACTGACGGCGCATGCCGGCAACGCGCGAGGCGGCGGCCGAGCGATGATGTCCATCGGCGATGTAGATGGCCGGCATCGACTCGAAGGCGGCGGTGATGCGGGCGATGGTGGCGTCGTCCTCGATCACCCAGATTTCATGGCGGATACCGTCGGCGGCGGTCACCGCATAGGCCGGAGCGGTCGCGACGGCGGCGGCGGTTGCCGCGGCCAGATCGGGATGCTGGTGATGGGCCAGCAGGACCGGGCCGGTCTGGGCGTTGGTCACGTCGATCTGACGGACGCGGTCATCCTCTTTATCGGGGCGGGTGAATTCGTGCTTGCGGATGCGGTTGATGTCATAGGCCGCCACCGAGCCGCCACCGACCAGACCGGTCTGCACATGCTCGCCCATGGTCAGGCGATAGACCGAGTAGCACGGCTTGGCGTCGCGGCGCAGCACGCCGGCGGTGATCATCTTGCCGAGGTTTTCCGCCGCCATGGCATAGACCCGCGGGTCGTAGGGATCGGTGCCGTCGGGCAGATCAATCTCAGCCTTGGAGATATGCAGAAAACTCCAGGGCTTGCCGTCGGCCTGTTCGCGAGCTTCCTCGCTGGACAGCACGTCATAGGGCGGCGCCGCCACTTCGGCGGCACGATCGGGAGCCGGACGCAGGGCGGCGAAAGGACGAAGCAGCGGCACGGACACGGAAACGCTCCTCTGGCGATGGGGCCAAGTCGATTTTGCAGGGGTCAACGGACCTTCGGGTGTTTAGACCAGCCGGCGCGCGCATTCAATCAGTCACTTGCATGGAGGGCTGGTCTCCGCCTATGAGAGGCGAGCCTTGCCACTACCCGGACGACCAGCGCGTGGACCACGTCTTGACCCTGATCGCCGGAGAGCCGACGATCCCGTTGGAAGCCGCCATCGTCGCTCGAGTGCGCGAGGCGCTTGACGCCCTGGGCGCCGACACTGACCGGCCGGTCTGGCTGTCGCCCGGCCGGGCCTGCGACATCCCCTTTGCCGATCTCAGCCCCTGCCAGGCCGATGCCGCCGCCCGCGTCTGGATCGGCGAGCGGGTCGACGTGGTGGCCCAGCCGAGTGCCGACCGCCGCAAGCGCCTGCTGGTGTCCGACATGGACTCGACCATGGTCACCGCCGAGACCCTGGACGAACTGGCCGACCATGCCGGCCTGAGGGAGCCCATCGCCGCCATCACCGCCCGGGCCATGAACGGCGAGATTGATTTCGTCCAGTCCCTGACCGAGCGCGTCGCCCTGCTGAAGGGCCTGCCGGCCAGCGCCATCGACCACACCCTGAGCCGGATCGAGACCATGCCCGGCGCGGCGACCCTGGTACGCACCATGCGCGCTCACGGCGCCCATACGGTGCTGGTATCGGGCGGCTTCCGACCGTTCACCGAACAGGTACGGGCATGGTGCGGCTTCCATGAGGACCGCGGCAATGATGTCGAGATCATTGACGGCCAACTGACCGGCCGGCTGGTTCCCCCGGTGATCGACGCCAAGGGCAAGCTGGCGACGCTGATCGCCATTGCCGGGCAGCGAGCCATTCCCCTGACCTGCGCCCTGACCGTGGGCGATGGCGCCAACGACCTGGACATGATCCAGGCGGCCGGCCTGGGCGTCGCCTATCGCGCCAAACCGCGGGTGGCCGCCCAGTCCCGCGCCCGCATTGATCACGGCGACCTGACGGCGCTGCTGTACCTGCAAGGCTATCGCGACGAGGAAATGGTGGTCGGGGATCGAAGTTAAACGGCTGATAAAATGTGACGCATGGCGCGACCAGCGGCCATTGCGGCCGCGGCCAAACGCGCCCGGCGAGGGCTGAACAAGTGGAGCGTTTTCCGACTTGCTCGGAAAACGCTCCGGCGCGGAAGGAGGCAGAGTCGGAACAAAGGCGCCCCCGTTCCCGTTGACGGAAAGAACCGCTCGCGACCGCCGTCGAGCCCTGGTCCTGAGGGAGAGTGCACATGGAATACAAGAGTCTGGAGCAAATCAGCGATCTGGCCGAGATCCGGGCCGATCTGGCGCCCCATCCGACCCTCACTCACCGCGAGCGCCTGTTGCGCTGGGCCGAGGTGCTGCAACGCCATGAGGGGCGGCAACTGCGCTCCCTGATGGGCACCGAATTCGTCAGCCGCGACGAGCGGGCCAAGATGCGGATCGACAACTCACCCCTGACGGTCGCCTTCGAAGATCCGATTCTGCGCGCCGATGGCCTGAGCGGTGACCGATTCGGCGATGCCGTCAGCTATTTCGGCATCGGTGAGAACGATGCCCATAATCTGGTGTGCTACTGCCGGCATGGCCGCACCATGATGGCCGAGGCGGTCGCCCGCGACGTCCGCACCCTGGCGACCTATCAGGCGATCGCCGATTTCGTCACCACCCGAACCGTGGTAGCCGGCGCTTCGCTGCTGGCGGCGGCAGCCATGGCGGCTACCTTCCTGTGAGACGGGCCCGGGGAGCGCGGAAGTATTGTCCGCGCTCCCCGGGCCGCGTTCAGTGGCATCGAACCTGACGCTCCGCGGTGTCCAGGGCGGTACAGACCTGTTACCTAGGGACAGATGCCACGCTCTGCTGTACAACTCCGTCATCGCCGCAAGGAGTGTCGCAGCATGAATCCCGCGCAACCTCTGGGAACGTTGAGGCTGTCCTTCGCCAAGGATCGGTCCGAGGACGATCTGGCCGCGGCCAGCAGCCTGTCGGCAGTGGCGATCAGCGGGGATGTGCTGTGGCTGGCCGGCGATGAAAGCCGGACGCTGCACGAGGTTCGCGCCAAGGATAACGGATGCTGGGGTGATCATCGGCGCTATCCGCTGTCCGAGCTGTTCCCGGGACAACTGGCGGACGACGGCGAGGCCGATCTGGAAGGGCTGGCGGTCGATGACGGGGCCCTGTGGCTGGTCGGCTCGCACGCGCTGCGGCGGAGTCAGCCCAAGCCATGCGGCAAGGCCAGCGCGCCGCGCGAGTCGCTGGGCCTGAAACCGTCGCAGCCCAACCGGGTGCTGCTCGGCCGCATTGAGATCGCGGCGAATGGTCGGGAACTGGTGGCCGGCTCGGGCCGCTGCCTGCCGATCACCAGCGGCAGGACCATGCTGACCGAGGCCTTGGCCAAGGACGACCTGCTGAAGCCCTTTCTGGCGCTGCCGTCCAAGGACAACGGCCTGGATATCGAAGGTCTGGCGGTGCGCGGCAAGCGGCTGTTCCTCGGCTTGCGCGGACCGGTGCTGCGTGGTTGGGCGCTGATCGTCCACGCCAAATGGAAGATCGACGGCGATGCCCTGGCGCTTGAGGCCGGCAAGGACGATCGCCTGTATCGCCTTCATGCGCTGGACCTGGGCGGCCTGGGCATCCGCGACCTGGCCACCGATCCGAACAGCGATGACCTGTGGATTCTCGCCGGCCCGACCATGGCGCTCGATGGGCCGATGCGGGTGTTCCGCTGGCCGGACGGTCTGTTGGCCAAGGACGAACAATGCGTCGGCGCCGACCGCCTGGAATGGTGCCTTGATCTGCCGGTCGGCCGCAGTGCCGACCATCCCGAAGGCATCGCCCTGATTCACGAAGCCAAAGGAGCACCGCGCCGGTTGCTGGTGGTCTATGACAGCCCGGCAATCGGCCGCGTCGCCGACGATCGTCATTATCAGGCGGATCTGTTCCGGCTGCCCACCCCGTGATACCGGCGAGCGTAATGTTTGACACATGCTCGAACCGGTGCGCCGGTATCCAGCGGCCATTGCGGCCGCGGCGTCGATGAGCCTTCAGGCTCGTCGGTATGAGTCTTGCCGCGGCGGCCGGTGGAGGCTAAATGATGGGCCGATGAAGCGCCGCACCAGAAAAACCACCCCGCCGCAACTGCCGCCCGATCCCGACGCCTTCTGGCGCCGCAAGTCGCTGGCCGAAATGACTCAGGCCGAATGGGAGTCGCTGTGCGACGGCTGCGGCAAGTGCTGCCTGCACAAGCTGGAAGACGAAGATACCGGCGAGATCGTCTATACCAACGTCGCCTGTCGCCTGCTCGACATCGGCGCCTGCCGTTGCAGCCGCTATGTCGACCGGGTCAAGCATGTGCCGGACTGCGTTCAGCTCCATGCCGGCAATGCCGGGGAACTGGTGTGGATGCCGCGGACCTGCGCCTATCGCCTGCTGGCCGAAGGCCGCGACCTGCCGTGGTGGCATCCGCTGGTGTCCGGCGATCCCAACACCGTGCACGAGGCCGGCATCTCGGTGCGCGGCCGGTGCGTGCCGGAGGGCAAGGCCGGCGATCTGTTTGACCATGTGGTCAGCGAATTCGACTGAAGGGTTTTTTCCTGGGAGCGCGGGCGCCTCGCCCGCGCTCCCAGGAACGGATCACTTCTTGGTCGGCAGCCCCTGGGCATAGGCCAGGATGCCGGCGATCATGGCGTCGGGGAAGGCGCGCAGGGGCGGCATGAACTCGCCGGGATGGCCGTTCAGAACGCTGTGCAAGGCCCGCTCCGGCTGTTCGTTGACGACGCGGCCCAACGGCGGCATGGTCCGGACCCGTTTGCCGTCCTTGCCGTGGCAGGTGGCGCACATGGTCTGGAAATGGCCTTCGAAGGCGGTGGCGTCGCCGGCGATCTTGCCGGTCCTGTCGATGAACTTGGCCATCTCGACCTGACCCTTGGCGACGAAATTGGCCAGATCGGACAGATCGCGCGGTGTCAGCAGGCCGTCGTAGCGGTGGGCCTTGTTGGTCAGAACGGCAATGATCTTGGCCGGCTCGGCATTGGCCATGGCGCGGACGCCCTTGATGCCGGTCTGATGGCGGCCCGAAGCGAAGGCGCCATCCTTGCCCAGGTAATCCCAGCCATGGCACTCGCGGCAATTCCAGGTGGCGCGTTCGTCGGCAGCGGCGCTGCCGGTGGGATATGCCGGATGGGTGCCCTGCGGTGCGGCGCGGCCGGTCTCCCGCTGCCAGTTGCCGTACAGCCGGCCGCCGCGGGTGACCGAGGTGATCTGTGAGGTTTCCGGCAGCGATTGCAGGAAGGCCAGTGTCGACAGCACCATCGAATCATCCAGGGCGCGCAACGACGGCATCGAGCCGCCGGCATGTCCATTGAGGATGCTGTGCAGGGTCAGCCACGGGTCCGACCGCGCCAGATCGCCCAGCGGCGGGATATTGGCCATCGCCTGACCGTCGACACCATGGCAGCTTGCGCACACCGTCAGATAGACGGGAGCGGCTGGCTTGGGGTCGGTGGCGACCTTGCCGGTGTTCTGGTCGATCCGGGCCATCAGCGGGCTCTGGCCGCGGGTGACGAACATTGCCAGGTCGGTGAGATCCTGCGGGTCCATCACCTCACCGTAGCCGTGGTGGGAATCACGCAGGATGGCGGTCACCTTGGCCGGCTCGGCGCCGGCCAGTGCGGTGATGCCCTTGATGCCGGTATAGCGCTCGCCCTTGCCGTACTGGCCGGCGACACCGCGATAGTCCCAGCCATGGCATTCGACGCACCGCCAACTGCGCGGGCCGTCATTGGCGGCGGCGCTGCCCAGCGGATAGCTGATATGGCGATCGGCCGGCGGGCGCTCGTCGAGTTCGCGCCACCAGTTGTCATAAAGTCGGCCGCCGCGGGCGACCGCCGACAGGGTTTCGCCGGCGGTGGCGGGCGGCGCTGCCAGCCACAGGGGAGCACCACAGGCAACGGCGATGGCGATGGTGCGAACGATACGCTTCCAGGCAGTCATGCAACCCTCCACATGTCAGGCGCAAGGCCGTCAATCACGCTCGAACCCTTCGGGCAGCTCATGCACCACGCCCTTGTGGCACTGGATGCAATGCTTGCCGTCCTGCATGGCCTGCGGGTGCTTCTGTTTGGGGCGCCGGCCCTGCTGTTCCAGGTCCATCGCCTCGAAATTATGGCAGTTCTTGCATTCGCGCGAACCGCTGGCTTCCATCTTGGCCCAGACGCGCTTGGCCATGTCCATGCGGTGGGCATTGAACTTCTCAGGCGTGTCGATGGTACCGATCAGGGTGTGCCAGACATCCTTGGCCGCAACCACCTTGGCCAGCAGCTTCGGCCCGAATTCCTTCGGCACATGGCAGTCGGCGCAGGATGCGCGCACACCGGTGCGATTGGCGTAATGGATGCTCTTCTTGTATTCCGCCAGGTTGATTTGCATCTCGTGGCAGGAGACGCAGAAATTCATCTTGTTGGTGACGTCGGCGAAGGCGTTGAAGCCCCACACGAACAGGGCGACGAAAAAGCCGCCGACCAGTACGAATACGCCCCAGCCACATTTCTGGCTCGGTTGCAGGAACCACTTGACCAGTTTCACCGTCGCCCCCTTGATGTTCGTCGGCACGTTACCGTGCCGTTTCATACCGATGAGCCTGAAGGCTCATCCATGCCCTCGCCGGGCGCGCTCCGCGCTCAGGTGCGGCCTCAATGGCCGCTGGATACCGGCGCACCGGTTTGAGCATGTGTCAAACATTACGCTCGCCGGTATCAATCGCGATGACGGCTTCCGGTCTGGGACCGGAAGCCGTCATGCACGGTTACGCGCTGATCAACCCCAGCTATCGTGGACGATGTTGTCGTACCAGCTATAGGCATAAGCGACTTCGCGCTTGCGGTCTTCGGCCGAGGCATCCATCGGCGACACGCCGCCCGAGCCCTTGACCTCGACGATCTTGTTCTCGTTGCTGTCGAAGTTGTAGACGCCAGCCACCGAGAAGGCATGATCCTTGCTGGCGAGCGAGTAGCAGGTGTTGATGTAGGACGGCGTCGCCGGCAGCTGGCCCTTCAGCAGGGCGACGATGTTGCGAGCGCACACCTTGGCCTGGCTGTTGGCCGAGTAGCCGGACTTGGGCATGGTGGCCGCGTCCGACGCATCACCCAGCACATGGACGCCGGCAACCTTCTTCGATTCGAAGGTCTGCTTGTTGACCGGGCACCAGGCGCCTTCGGCCAGACCGGCCTCGAACGCGATCTTGCCGGCCTTCTGGGGCGGGATGACGTTGACCACGGCACCCTTGACCTTGTCGAAGTCGGTTTCCACGACCATGCCGGCGACGTCGATTTTGGTCACCTTGCCGCCCTTGGCGGCCGGCACCCACTCGATCAGCGCCTTGTCGGTCTCGAAGCCGTACAGCTTCTTCCACGCCTGAATGAACAGACCCTGCTTGGAGAAGGCGTCCTTGGGGTCGAGGATGATGACCTTGGACTTCGGCTTGTGGTTCTTGAAGTACTCGGCCACCAGGCTGGCGCGCTCGTACGGGCCGGGCGGGCAGCGATAGGGCATGGCGGGAGCGACCATGACGAACACGCCGCCGTCCGGCATGGCTTCAAGCTGCTTGCGCAGCAGGGCGGTCTGCGGGCCGGCCTTCCAGGCGTGCGGCATGGCTTCGATGGCCGACTCGGAGAAGCCTTCCAGGCCGCCATAGTTGAAGTCGATGCCGGGGGCGACGACGCAACGGTCATAGCCGAAGGTCTGACCGCCCTTGGTGGTGACCTTCTTGGCGGCGCCGTCGATGCCGACCACCCAGTCGTTGACGACCTTGATGCCTTCCTTGGCCAGCTTGTCATAGCCGACGGTGATCTGCGCCATGGTGCGATGGCCGCCGATCACTTCATTCGACATGAAGCAGGTGTGATATTCCTTGTTCGCCTCGATCAGGGTGACGTCGAGGGACGGATCATGGCGGCGCAGGTAGCGGGCGCAGGTGGCGCCACCGGGGCCACCGCCGACGATGACCACGCGGGCGCCGGCGGCGCGGGCGATGCTGGGAAAGCCGGTGAGGGCGGAGGCGGCCGCCAGGCCACCGGTCAACTTGATGAAGCTGCGACGATCGGTGCTGAACATTTCGCTCATCTCCCCTGGACTACTTCTGGCTGGCGTAGAAGTTCAGCACGGCCTTGAACCCGGCATCGCCGTGATCCTTGAACAGCTCGTCCATCTTCTGCTTCTTGCGCTTGTCCATTTCGAGCGAGCGCTTGCCGGACTTGAAGTCTTCGACGGCGTAAACCAGATAGTCCAGGCGCTGGCCGGCGAGGACACCGATGCCGTCCGACTTGCGGCCTTCCTTTTCGTGGCAGTTCTCGCAGTACTTGGTCTGCAAAGCCTTGCCCTTTTCGGCCAGGGCGGCATCGAACTTCTGTGCCGAGCGGCCGAACGACTTCTTGTCGAAGTACATGGCCATGGCCTTGAACTCGGTCTCGGTGTAGCCCTTGGCGATACGGGCCATCACCGTCGAGGCGCGCTTGCCCTCGGCGTATTCCTTCATGACCAGGACGAAGTAGTCGACGGTCAGGTTGGCGATGGTCGGCGCACCGCCGACGCTGGTTCCGTCGGTCCCGTGGCAGCCGGCGCAGGGCTCGGCCAGCGTCTGCTCGTCGATGGACTGGGCCAAGGCCGGCACGCTCGCCAGCATGGCGCCGGCGGCGAAGGTGGTCAGAAAGATTCTCCTGACAGATGCAAGCATTAGGTTACTCCCTCCCTGTTGATTCGGGCCATGCCTCGATGCTCTCGACCCGAGGCGTCCACTCTGCGGCGCTCAACCCCGCGCCAACCGCGATCGAACGGGCCGATCGCCGGTCTTTAAGCAAACAAGTCTGTCGGGAGATGGCCGTTATGGCAACAGTATCCGCTCCGCGCCTAAATTCTGCGCAGGTTCGCGAATGCCATTGAGAGCAGGCCGTTCGCATTCGGCCAGCCCTCGTCCCTCCCGTATTTCAGCAACACGTTATTATTACGTAAAACCCTAACAGCCGCCGGGCTGGTTGACAATACCCCTTGAACGGCTCTGCACAGCCAAGTGTAGCCGTGCTGCGGCGCAAGGTGATCAGGCGATTTCTGATGCAGAAGCGAGGTGCTTGCATTTCCTACACAGATCTCTAATGTACCGGAAACAACATATGGCGCCGCCGCGACGCGCGCGCCCAGCAGGGTGGGAGGATGTTAGTCATGGGTGATCTGCCTATCACCACCGTCGTCGGCGGCGCGGCCTTTCTGGCCGGCATGGCGTTCGGGGCGACCGCGCAACGCACCAATTTCTGTACCATGGGCGCTTTGTCCGACATCGTTTTCATGGGCGACTGGCGGCGGTTCCGGTCGTGGATGCTGGCCATCGCCATCGCCATTCTGGCGACCCAGGCGTTGCAGTCGGCAGGGATGATCACCATCGGCAAATCCATCTATCTGACCAAGACCTTCGGCTGGGCCGGGGCCGTGCTGGGCGGGCTGATGTTCGGATTCGGCATGACCATGGCCGGCGGTTGCGGCAACAAGACGCTGGTGCGAATCGGCGGCGGCAATCTGAAATCGGTGATCGTGGCGGTGGTGCTGGGCATCTTCGCCTATATGACCCTGCGCGGTCTGGTCGGCATGGCGCGGGTCAGCTACATCGAGCCGCTGAGCATCGACCTGGGCAAGAAGGGCCTGACCAGCCAGGGCATCGACGAGATGCTGGCCGTCGCCACCGGCCTGGGCCTGGCCACCGCGCGGTGGGTCACCGCTCTGGTGATCGCCGGCGGCCTGATGGTGTTCTGTTTCAAGGATGGCGAGTTCCGCACCTCGCCGCGCGACATGATCGCCGGGGTGGTGATCGGCCTGCTGGTCGCCGCCGGCTGGTACATTACCGGCGTGGTCGGCAATGACGAGTTCGAGCCGGTCGCCCTGACCTCGTTCACCTTCGTCGCGCCGACCGGCGAGGCGATCCAGTACCTGATGACCTTCACCGGCTCGACCATCAATTTCGGTATCGCCGCGGTCGGCGGGGTGATCTTCGGCTCGTTCGTGATGTCGCTGGCCACCAGAAGCTTTCATGTGGAGGCGTTCAGCGACGCTCCCGACATGCTGCGCCATCTGGGCGGTGCCGCGCTGATGGGCGTCGGCGGCGTGCTGGCGCTGGGGTGCACCATCGGCCAGGGCCTGACCGGCGTGTCGACGCTGGCCCTCGGGTCGTGGATCGCCCTCGGCTCGATCCTGGCCGGCGGCTATCTCGGCCTGAAATACCTGGAAGAAGGTTCTTTGTTTGGCGCAGTGCGGGCCGTGTTCGCCCGCGCTTGATTGGGAAGGGGATAAAAGTCGCATGGCCACCAAGATCAACACATCGGCGCTCAGCCGTCGTGACCTGCTGAGCGCAGCCGCGGCCCTGATCACCGTCACCACCGTTCCGTTCGAGTCCTTCGCCGGAACGGCCGAGACCGAGGCGCGTCTCAAGGAACTGACCGGCGGTGTCGCCGTCAAGGCCGGCAAGATCACCCTGAAGCTGCCCGAGATCGCCGAGAACGGTGGATCGGTGCCGATGGTGGTGTCGGTCGAAAGCCCGATGACCGACAAGGATTTCTGCAAGGCGATCCATGTGGTGGCCGACGGCAATCCGATGCCCGGCATCTGTAGCTTCCGCTTCACTCCGGCGGCCGGCAAGGCCGAGGCATCGTTGCGCATCCGCATGGCCAAAAGCCAGACGGTGACGGCGATTGCCATCATGAGCGACGGCTCGGTCTACCAGACCACGGCCAACATCAAGGTCACCATCGGCGGCTGCTGAGCACAGGGAGAAGACAGATGGCTGATATCAAGGCGAAGATCCCCGCCAGCGCCGCCAAGGGCGAGGTGTTCGAGATCAAGACGGTGATCAAGCACCCGATGGAATCGGGTCAGCGCAAGGGCGAGGACGGCAAGCTCCTGCCGAAGAAGATCATCAACAAGTTCGTCTGCACCTATAACGGCGCCGAGGTCGTCTCGGCCGACTGGTATACCGGTGTGGCGACCGACCCCATCATGTCGTTCTTCGTCAAGGCAAACGAAAGCGGCAAGATCACTCTGGCGTTCACCGACGACGACGGTTCGGTCTACAGCCACAGCGCCGAGATCAAGGTTTCCTGAATTGACTCCGCTCCTTCGGGACGCAGCACCGCATTGGCGGCATGCCTGCGTCCCGGAGGGGCGGCTTGTCCGATTGCGGTATGCAGATATGCTGTAGGTGCGAATTACAAAAAATCGTCATCCTCGCGAAAGCGGGGATCCATGCGATGTTGACGTCTAGAGCAGCCGTGCAGGGGACGCCCTTTGCTTTCGCACTGCATTAACGATTATTACCGTTTATTCTGACTTGAAGGCCGTATGGATTCCCGCTTCCGCGGGAATGACGAGTTATTCTGTAAGTCGCCGATGCATCCTGCACTCCAGCCTGAGCCAATAAAATTAGGGCGGCGCTTCCGGGGGGGAGAGGAAGCGCCGCCCTGTTGCGGCCGCCGTCAGGGGGGGGGGGGGTCAGGCGGCCTGCAAATTCAACCAGATGGTCCGCCCGGTGAAGCGGGCGATGTTCAGTTCTTCGAGGCGGCGGATGCCGCGGGAAATGCCTTCCGGGCTGGTGCCGATCATTGCCGCCAGTTCGCGCTTGAGCACCGGCGACTTGAACTCGATCGCCTTGCCGTGGCTGCGCTCGGCTCCGGCGAGGCGGCGCAGGGTCCAGTACAGGCGCTCCGGCACGTCAGCGGTACACAGCCGGAAGATGGTATCCTCATAATCCTGCATCTCGCGCGACGCCTGTTCCATTGTGTCGCTGAAAGCCTGAGGGTCGCGCCGCATCGCCTCAAGGAAGGCCTCGCGCGGTACGAAAGTGGCCTTGGCCACGCCGACCGCCTGGGCGCTGTTGCGATGCAGACCGCGGCCCAGCACGTCGGACCATGAAAAGAAACCGCCCGGCTTGATCAGGCCGAAGATGATGAAAGCGCCCTGATCGTCGACCCGTTGCAGCGAGGCCATGCCGGACTGCAAATAATAGATGCCGCGGCAGGCGTCGCCCTGATGGAACAGAAAGCCACGACTGCGCACCTCGACCGTCCGGGCCCCGGCGCACTGCAACAGGCGATCGAGGGTGCTCGCCCGTGCCGGCGTGACGGCCGGCGCTTCAAGGTCGTATCTGCTGACCGAATGCATGTGTCGGCTCCCTACCTGTGCCCGTTGGACACAACGGACGCCGCGGACCTCGCAGCCGCGCGGTAACATGAAGGTTGCCAGCCGTTGTGGTGACTCACCACGTCTTCCCTTGTCTTGTATCGTTGGTCGAGGCCGATCGCCTCTTTCGTCTTGTTGCCCCGATTGTGGTGTTCGGTGCCTGAATGGAACCTGAACGCGGCCTCGACGGAGCAAGGGGCATAGACGAAGGGTGAGGGCATCCCCATGTCTTTCGCGTCGGCACGATGCACCCGGCTTCCGCAGCGCGACTGAATGCTGCGTGGATCAGGCATTAACGGTAATTAAGTTAATAACAAATTGTTCATGTTGTAACAATGACTTATGCCTTTACGGAGGTTGCGCGGCCGACGAATTGCGGCTACGACAGGGGCAACGGCCCCAGGGAGGAACCATGGCCATCGCACGACGCAAAACGCGCGGCAGCGCCGCCGAACCGCAGCAGTACAGCGCCGAGGAACTGCTCGGCTATTACCGCGACATGCTGCTGATCCGCCGCTTCGAAGAGAAGTCGGGGCAACTGTACGGCATGGGCCTGATCCAGGGGTTCTGCCATCTCTATATCGGTCAGGAGGCGGTGGTGGTCGGCTTGCAGACCCTGACTCTGCCGCAGGATACCGTCATCACCAGCTATCGCGACCATGGCCACATGCTGGCCTGCGGCATGGATGCCAAGGGGGTGATGGCCGAACTGACCGGGCGCAGCGGCGGCTATTCCCGCGGCAAGGGCGGCTCGATGCATATGTTCAGCCGCGACAAGGGCTTTTTCGGCGGCCACGGCATCGTCGGCGGTCAGGTGCCGCTGGGCACCGGACTGGCCTTCGCCCACAAGTACCAGGAGGACGGCGGAATCACCCTGTGCTATCTCGGCGACGGTGCCGTTAACCAGGGACAGGTTTACGAGTCCTTCAACATGGCGGCACTGTGGAAGCTGCCGGTGGTTTATGTCATCGAGAACAATAAATACGCCATGGGCACCTCGGCCGAGCGCCACTCGGCTTCCGCGGAACTGCATCTGCGCGGTCAGGCCTACGGCATCCCCGGCAAGGCGGTCGATGGCATGAATGTGCTGGCGGTGCGCGAGGAGTCGGAAGACGCCATCGAGCATGTGCGCTCGGGCAAGGGTCCGTATATTCTCGAGATGAAGACCTATCGCTATCGCGGCCATTCCATGTCCGACCCGGCCAAGTACCGGTCGAAGGAAGAGGTTTCCAAGATGCGCGAGCAGCACGATCCGATCGACCAGCTCAAGGCAAGGCTGCTGACCGACGGCGCGGTCGACGAGGCCGGGTTGAAGGAGATCGACAAACAGGTCAAGGCCATCGTCACCGAGGCCTCCGACTTCGCGCAAAGCAGCCCCGAGCCCGACGCTCGCGAGCTGTGGACCGACATCCTGATCGAGGGCTGACGCCATGGCCATCCAAGTTCTCATGCCCGCCCTGTCGCCGACCATGACCGAGGGCAAGCTGTCGCGTTGGCTCAAGCAGGAAGGGGATGCCGTCAGCAGTGGCGAAATCCTCGCCGAGATCGAGACCGACAAGGCCACCATGGAATTCGAAGCGGCCGACGACGGCCGACTCGGCAAGATCCTGGTTCCCGCCGGCACCGAAGGCGTCGCCGTCAACAGCCCCATCGCCGTGCTGCTGGAAGAAGGCGAAGACGCGTCATCCCTGGGAGCGCGGGCGCCCCGCCCGCAACCGGCACCTCAGCCAGCCCCGGCACCTGTCGCGGGCAGGATGCCCGCGCTCCCAGCGGCGCCTGTCCTCGCGGAAGCCGAATACACCGGGCCGATGGTCACCAAGACCGTGCGCGAGGCCCTGCGCGACGCCATGGCCTATGAGATGCGCGCCGACGACAAGGTGTTCCTGATGGGCGAGGAGGTCGGCCAGTATCAGGGCGCCTACAAGGTCAGCCAGGGCCTGCTCGAAGAGTTCGGGCCGAAGCGGGTGATTGATACCCCCATCACCGAATATGGCTTTACCGGTCTGGCGGTGGGCGCCGCCTTCAAGGGGCTGAAGCCGATCGTCGAGTTCATGACCTTCAATTTCTCCATGCAGGCCATTGACCACATCATCAACTCGGCGGCCAAGACCCTGTATATGAGCGGCGGCCAGTTGGGCAGCCCGATCGTCTTCCGCGGCCCCAACGGCGCCGCGGCCCGAGTCGGCGCCCAGCACAGCCAGGACTTCGCCAGTTGGTACGCTCACTGTCCGGGCCTCAAGGTGGTGGCGCCCTATAGCGCGGCGGATGCCTATGGCCTGCTGCGCGCCGCCATCCGCGATCCCAACCCGGTGGTGGTACTGGAGCATGAACTGCTGTACGGCCAGTCCTTCCCGCTGCCGGCCGATCCCGACTACATCGTGCCCATCGGCAAGGCCAGGATCGAGCGGCCCGGCACGGACGTCACCATCGCCACCTATTCCCGTCAGGTTCAGATCGCCCTGACCGCCGCCGAACGTCTGGCCACCGAGGGCATCTCGGTGGAGGTGATCAACCTGCGCAGCCTGCGGCCGCTCGACCTGGACACCATCGTCGACTCGGTGAAGCGTACCAGCCGCCTCGTCACTCTCGAGGAAGGCTGGCCCTATGCCGGCATTGGCTCGGAACTGGCGGCCCTGATGATGGAGCACGCTTTCGACTGGCTGGACGCGCCGGTGACGCGGGTGTGCGGCAAGGATGTGCCGATGCCCTATGCCGGCAATCTCGAACGCCTGGCCCTGCCGCAGCCCGACGACGTGGTCGCCGCGGTCAAGTCCGTCTGCTACCGGAGCTGAGCCGATGCCCACCGAAATCCTGATGCCCGCCCTGTCACCGACCATGACCGAGGGCAAGCTGGCCCGCTGGCTCAAGACCGAAGGCGAGGCGGTGAAAAGCGGCGACGTGCTGGCCGAGATCGAAACCGACAAGGCCACCATGGAATTCGAAGCCGCCGATGACGGCGTGCTGGCGCGAATCCTGGTGCCGGAAGGCTCGGACGGGGTCAAGGTCAATGCGCCGATCGCTATCCTCACCGAAGAGGGGGAGGATGTGGCCACTGCCGCTGCTTCGCTGGGGGCGCGGGCGTCCTCGCCCGCGGCGGTATCTCCGTCTGCTCCGGCGCCTGACGCGGGCGAGACGCCCGCGCTCCCAGCGATTCGTGCGCCATCGGAGACTCGCATCTTCGCCTCCCCCCTGGCCCGCCGTATCGCCAAGGACCGCGGCATCGACATCGCTCAGGTGACCGGCTCCGGCCCGCATGGCCGTATCGTCAAGGCGGACGTCGAGGGCTTCCAGCCGGTGACCCCACCCACGGTCGCCGCGCAGCAACAGGTCGTCGCCCCGCCGCCCCCCGCGCCCGCGCTGCCGGAGTTCGGCCCCGCCTATACCGAGCAACCCAACAGCCCCATGCGCAAGACCATCGCGCGGCGGCTGACCGAGGCCAAGTCGACCATCCCGCATTTCTACCTGACGGTGGACTGCAACATCGACGCCCTGCTGAGGCTGCGCGGTGAGTTGAACGCTCGGCTGGAGGGGGCCAAGCTGTCGGTCAATGATCTGCTGATCCGGCTGGTGGCGCTGGCCTTGCGCAAGGTGCCGGCGGCCAATGCCTCATGGACCGAACAGGCGATCCGGCTTTACACCGACGTGGATATCTCGATCGCGGTGGCGACTCCGGGCGGGCTGATCACGCCGATCATCAAGTCCGCCGACACGAAGGGCCTGGCCACCATCTCGGCCGAAATGAAGGAACTGGCGGCTCGTGCCCGCGACGGCAAGCTGAAACCCGAGGAGTACCAGGGCGGCGGCTTCACCATCTCCAATCTGGGTATGTACGGCATCCGCGACTTCGCCGCTATCATCAACCCGCCGCAAGGCTGCATCCTGGCCATCGGCGCCGGCGAGCAACGCCCGATCGTCAAAGCCGGCGCCCTGGCGATCGCCACCATGATGACCTGCACCCTGTCGGTCGACCACCGGGTGGTGGACGGTGCCGTCGGGGCGGAATTCCTGGCGGCATTCAAGACGCTGGTCGAAGATCCGCTGGCGATGATGCTGTGAGTGGCGGAAGCAATTAACCACAAAGGGCACCAAGGACACAAAGAAGGCACAAAGAATAGTTGTTCTGCGTGGTGACTTTCTTGGTGTCCTTGGTGCCCTTCGTGATTCCCTGAGAGGGAGACCAAAAAACATGTCCGAGACCAACTTCGACCTTGTCGTCATCGGTGCCGGTCCCGGCGGGTATGTCGCGGCGATCCGGGCGGCGCAGCTGGGGATGAAGACCGCTGTCATCGAGCGTGAACATCTGGGCGGCATCTGCCTCAACTGGGGCTGCATTCCGACCAAGGCGCTGCTGCGCTCCGCCGACATCTTCCGCACCATGACCCATGCCGCCACCTATGGCCTGAGCGCGCCCAATGCCAGCTTCGACCTGCCGACCATCGTCAAGCGCAGCCGCGCCGTTTCGGCCCAGTTGCAGGCCGGCGTCAAGCATCTGCTGAAAAAGAATCGGGTGACGGTGGTCGACGGCCATGGCCGGCTTGCCGGTCCCGGCAAGGTGCATGTGGACAAGGACGGCAAGGGTGTCGCCGACCTGACCGCCAAGTCCATCATTCTCGCCACCGGCGCCCGCGCCCGCGTTCTGCCGGGGCTGGAGCCCGACGGCAAGCTGGTGTGGACCTATAAGGAGGCCCTGGTTGCCGACACCATGCCGAAGCGGCTGCTGGTGGTCGGCTCGGGCGCCATCGGTATCGAATTCGCCAGCTTCTTCAACGCCTTGGGTGCGGAGGTGACGGTCGTCGAGGTGATGGACCGGGTGCTGCCGGTCGAAGACGCGGAAATCTCCGGCATCGCCCGCAAATCGTTCGAGAAGCAGGGCATGACCATCGTCACCGGCGCCACCGTCAAGGCGCTGGAGCGGCTGAACGGCGAGGTGCTGGCGGTCATCGAAGCCGGCGGCAAGACCACCCAGGCCAAATTCGACCGGGTGATCCTGGCGGTCGGCATCACCGCCAATCTGGAAAATCTCGGCCTGGAGGGCTCGGGCGTGCGGGTCGACAAGGGGCGTGTCGTCGTTGATGACTGGCTGCGCACCGGAGAGTCCGGCGTCTACGCCATCGGCGACATCGTCGGCGCCCCCTGGCTCGCCCACAAGGCCAGCCACGAGGCGATCCTGTGCGTCGAAAAGATCGCCGGCCTGCCCGATCTGCATCCGCTGGACATCTGGAAAATCCCCGGCTGCACCTATTGCCATCCGCAGATCGCCAGCGTCGGCTATTCGGAACAGCGCGCCCGCGAGCGCGGCCACGAGGTCCGCGTCGGCCGCTTCCCCTTCATGGCCAACGGCAAGGCCATCGCCCTGGGCGAAACCGAGGGCCTGGTCAAGACCGTGTTCGACGCCACGACCGGCCAGCTGCTCGGCGCCCATATGATCGGTGCCGAGGTCACCGAGCTGATTCAAGGCTATGCCACGGCCATGACCCTGGAGACCACCGAGGCCGAACTGATGCACGCCGTTTTCCCTCACCCGACCCTGTCGGAGATGATGCACGAGTCGGTGTTGGATGCCTATGGGCGGGCGATTCATTTTTAGAGGCCCTCGCCAAGTCAGAGCATTTTCCCTTGATGGGTCGGCGCTACGCAGGTCATTCTAGCGATCAGGGTGGCTTGGCCAGGGGGGGGCGTGCAGGGAACACCGCCGGATTTGGCGAAGTGGATCGCGATCAGTGAAATCGCCCGTAATATCGGGCTGCTGCTGGCCGGCGTGATTGGCGTCGGCATTGCTGCGTGGCGGACCTATGCCGCCATTCGTCAGGCCAAGGCTGCGGAAGAGCAGTCGGAGCTTGCGCGACGGGACCACATTACCGAAGTGTTCGTCAGGGCTGTCGACCAGTTGGCCAGCGAAAAGATGGAAGTGCGGTTGGCGGCAATCTACACTCTCAGGCAGATCAGTCACGAGGCACCCTATCGGCTATGGACACGACCCATCTTTCAGACCCTGTCGGCTTATCTCAGGGAAAAGACGGGTGCGCTGGAAGAACCAACAGCGGATGTTCGCCTGATCATGGATTTTTTACGAGATGAGCTGACACGGGACAGCGCGGAAGGGCATCACAATGGCAACGGCAGCTCGGCGGATTGAGGAACCTTTGCGGCTGGATCTTTCCGGCGCCCGCGTTATGCGGACCAGCTTGCGCAATACCAATCTGACCGATGCCAATCTGGCGCACGCCGATTGCAGCTTCGTTGATTTTCGCGGAGCCGACTTCAGGCGCGCCAACCTCAAGGGCACCATTCTCAAGGGTGCCGATCTGCGCGGCGCCATCAACCTGACTCGTGAGCAACTGGCCGAGGCGATCGTTGATGGCTCGACATTGCTCCCCGACGAGCTTCGCGCTTGACGACTGTCATGGGGGCGAAGCACATTACCGTATGTCATCCGATCAACGCACACTCTCCCCCTCTGAGCGCATCGACTGGCTGCGGCTGATCCGCAGCGAGAATGTCGGGCCCATCACCTTCCGCCGTTTGCTGGAACGCTTCGGCTCGGCCGCCGCGGCGCTGGCGGCGTTGCCGGATCTGGCGCGCAAGGGTGGGCGGACCAAGCCCATCGGCATCTGGCCGCGTAAGGCGGCCGAGCAGGAGGTCAAGGCGCTGGAGGCGCTGGGCGCCGTCGCGCTGGCTTGGTGCGAGCCGGGCTATCCGGCCCTGCTGCGGGCGATCGACGACGCGCCGCCGCTGCTGATGGTGCGCGGCTGTGCGCATCTGCTGGCGCGGCCGGCCATCGCCATGGTCGGGGCGCGCAACGCCTCGCTCAATGGCAGGAAACTGGCCCGCGACATGGCCGCCGAACTGGCCAAGGCCGGCTATCTGGTGGTGTCGGGTATGGCGCGCGGCATTGATACCGCCGCCCATGATGGCGCGCTGGCCGGCGGCACGGCGGCGGTGCTGGCGGGTGGGGTGGATGTGATCTATCCGCCAGAAAACGACAAGCTCTATGCCGCGCTGGTCGACCGGGGCGTCGTGGTATCGGAGATGCCGCCGGGCCTGACCCCGCAGGCCAGCCATTTTCCCCGCCGCAACCGCATCATCTCGGGGCTGGCGCTGGGCGTCGTGGTGGTCGAGGCAACGCCGCGCTCGGGCTCGCTGATCACCGCGCGGCTGGCCGCCGAGCAGGGCCGCGAGGTGTTCGCCGTGCCCGGCTCGCCGCTCGACCCGCGTTCCGGTGGCCCCAACAAGCTGATCCGTGACGGCGCCACCTTGACCGAATCGGCCGACGACGTCATCAGCGGCCTGTCCGATCTGCTGCGCCGTCCGCTCGGCGAGCGGCGCCGCGAGGCCTTCGGCGACGCCCCGATCCAGCCGCTCAGCGATCAGGATATCGACGCCGCGCGCCGGGTTATCGAGGAGGCGCTGGGGGTGGCGCCGGTGCAGGTCGACGAGATCATCCGCGCCACCGGCCTGTCGTCGCCGGTGGTGGCCATGGTGCTGCTTGAACTCGATCTGGCCGGGCGGCTGGATCGCCTGCCGGGGAATCGGGTGGCGATCGTCGGGTAACGGGGTAAAGGTTCCTGGGAGCGCGGGCGCCTCGCCCGCCCACAACGTCGACGCTCCGCCGGCCCAATCGCTGGTGCGGGCAGGATGCCCGCGCTCCCGGGATCAGTGCCTCGGCGGTGGCTGTGCACGCAGGCGCTGATGCACCAGATAGACCGCCTGGGCACGGTTGGTGGCGGACAGTTTCTGCATCAGCTTGCGCACATGGACCACCACGGTGCTTTCGGAAATACCCAGCGCCGCGGCGATGGTGCGGTTGGGGCAGCCCTCTTGCAGGTACAGCACCACCTCGGCCTCGCGCCGGGTCAGGCCCAACCCGGTCAGGGCGGTGATCGCCGGTGGTCCGGCAGAGGGCAGGGCGGTGGCCGGCGAGGTGTGCGGCGGCACATAGGTTTCGCCGTCCAGCACCAGCCGTACTGCCGCCGCTGCCGCCGCCGGTTCCAGCGAGGTCGGCACGATGCCGCGGATGCCGTGGCGCAGGGCGGCGGCGATCAGTTCCGGGTCGTCGCGTTCGGGGACGATGATGACCGGAATACCGGCCAGTTGAACGCGGTCGGGCAGGGTCGCCAGCACCTGCGGCCAGGCGGCCCCCAGGCATCCCGCCACCACCAGATGGAAGCGCTGTCCGGCCTCGATCAGTTGGCGCAGTTCGCCGCCGTCGCTCAGCGCCGAAATCGCGCCGGTGGCCCCAAGCCGGCCCAGCCAGCGGGCCAGCAGATCACGCATCAGGGGCTGCGGCGTTACGATGGCGACGCGCAATCCGTCCTGGCGATACGGTGTTCCGTGAACGATAGGCTGGGTCGACGAGTCCGTCGTCACCAATGATCTCGCGTTCATAGGGTCTCCTGTTCGGTCCCCGCGGTGCGCCGGACCTTGCCGCGCAATGAGATCTGAAAATACAGATCTGATGTCAATTCAGGCGGGCCCTGTAGTGGAAATGCCGGCACTATTTTTTGCAATCATCTATCCGAATGGATAGTGCCGCACAGGGTGAGTAATGCATACTCATAAGTGTTGAGCGCCAACTTGCGTGCTAGCCTTCAGATCGGTTCATCTTGTTTCTGGGACGGGCATCATGAAGGCTATTCGCTGTGTCTGCTGTAACGGGAGGCCGCGATGACGGCGCCGGTTCGGACTCGGGGCCGGCGCGTCGCGCGCCGCGGTTCCGTCACGCAGGACGTGTCATTCACGCTGCTGCAACTGCACAGGCCGCGACGCGATGATTTGCGCTTCGGCCTGTTTCTGTTCGGCGACGCGTTGCATGATCTGCCGGTCGAAGAGGCTCCCAAGCCGGCCGCGGATCAGGACGACGACCAGTCGCCGCCGACCGCCGCCAAGCCGGACCAGCAGGACGACCCGCCGGCCGACGACCGTCCGTCCCAGATCGCCGAGGCCAAGGCGGACGCGGCGCAACCGGCCGAGTCGGCCGCGCCACAGCACAGCTATACGGCACCGCACGATCATTACGGCGCGGTGGAGGAGTTTCACGCCGACCTGATTGCCATCGCCGAAGCCCCTCGGGTGGTCGACCTTTCGCCGCAAACGGTTGTCTCCGACAATCCACCGGAGTCCATCGCCGCTACTGCGCCGAGCGAGGGTGACGAGAGCCCGGCGAGTGAGACGCCCACCGTAGCGCCCCCCAGCGTCGAGGTTCCCAGCGTCGAGACTCCCACGGAGACCGCCGAGACTCCTGTTGATGTCGGCACCAGCACCGGGGGCACGGTGCCCACCGATGACGGTGGCGAGGTTCCCGAGCCGCAGCAGTTGCCGGGCATCTATATCTGTGTCGAACAGGACGTGACCGGAGGGACCGACAGCATCCTGTCGACGGAGGTTCTGGGCGACTACAGCCACAGCTCCAGCGGGACCAGCGACCCCACGCTGACCACCTATCAGGTGATCTACCTCGCCGACACGCCCGAGGCCGACGCTGTGGCGGACAGCGTGTGGGCGGCCGGGTGGCAGCAGGTTATTCTTTCCTTCCAGATTGAGGACAATCAAAGCTGGACGCAGACCGCCACGGTCACCGTCGATCAGGCGGGCGATGGCACCGGCATCGACGTGGATGCTGAACAGTTGACATGGATACTGGAAAAGGGAGCCATTTTCATTTCAGCGCATGCTGAAAATTCGAGCTTATATGTCGATACCACTGCCACATTGTTTACCGAAATCAACCAGATCACCAATGTCTCGGTCCGCGTCGGAACGGTCAGCCTGTGGTCCGAGGATGCCGAGGAGAGCGACGCGGCGCACTCGACCGATATCGACATCGTTCAGCATGTCTGGATCGAACAGGACGTCTCCGTTTCGGTCGACGTGGAAAGCGGCCTCGACCTCAGCCTTGATGCTCTGCTGGGCCAGGTCGGCACGGTGCTCCAGGACATCGACCTGTCGGTGGATATCAAGGGCGAAGAGTTGACCCTGAACCTGTGCGCCGATCAGGAAGCCGATATCCGCCAGACGGTGTCGGTGCTGCTGGAAGTCGACGAACCCGTCGCCGAGAGCCGGGACGACAGCAGCGCCGTGTCGTCGGTTGAGCCGTCCGACGACGACCTGGGGACGCTTCTGGAATCGTCGTTTGCCGCTGGGGATGATCTGGCCTTCGACGACGCCTATGACGCCTGGGCCGCCGATGCCGTTGCCGGGGATACTGAGACACCGGAGACGGGGCCAACCACCGCTTCGGTGATCGCCGCGGAGACCATCGCCGAGGCGGAGATGGATGTTGATCCCGATTCCGATTTCGATACCGCCGACGACCATAAGCATTATGCCGCGGCCTGAACAGGGCGGAAGGCCATGCTCCATCCATCCTGCCTCTCAATTTTCATCCCGGCAAGGATGCATAACGAATTCCCCCAGCTATTTCACAAGTACGCGTCTCTCCTAGAATAGGACTGTGTCCAGTAACAAGCAGTCATGGAGGATGTTGCTATGGGCAATTATATATTCACGGAGGATGATCACTCGTCCGATGGTTCATCTTCGAGTTCGTCGAATTCTTCGGGGGCGCAGTCTGGGTCTCAGTCGATTGATTTCCAGGTCAGCAGCGACAGCAGCCATAATTCCACCAGCAGCAGCAGCGGTGACGACAGCTCAAGCAGTTCGACGCATATCTCGCAGCATACCTTTGAAAGCAACGATGGCGATTCCAGTTCGACCACGAACTTCTCGTCCGATACCTGGGAGAGCAGCCAGTCGAGCCGTGACGCCGAGGATGAATCGAGCAATTGGTCCCGCATCACCGAGCATGCCGTGGATACCGACGGCCCCAGTTCGAACTCGGTGGCCGGAACTCAGGACAGCAGTGCCGACAGCGCTGCCGGGAATAACGAGGAGCAGTCTCCGACCACTCCCTCCAGCTACGACCACAATGCCGCTGCCCAGGACAAGATTGCCAGTCAGATCGACGACTACGAAGATGGTTGGCCGGTCAACGACAATGGCGAGTATCTGGTCATCGACGTGACCATTCGCCCGCAAGCCGATATCGACCTGACGACGATCTTCGGCCTGACTGCCGACGCCAATGGCCCCGACAACGCGGTGGATTTTGACACGCTGGTCGAGCAACTGGCCAAGGTCAGCGAGGATACCTATATCGAGATTGACTATCGCTGGGGTGCGAAGCCGGACCTGATCGTTACTCTTGAGCCGGATTTCAACATAGACAGCGATGTCTTTGCCCGTGTCAATCATGATGCGGATGATGTGACGCTCGATACATTGCTCGATATCATTCAGACCGCCATCCCGACCAGCGACGCGTCGGTTTTCGTCGATTTCGACCCGGACGACAGCGATCACGACGGCCATGCGTTCGATATCGACGTGGATGTCGATCTGAGCGTGCTGGTTGACCAGGGGCTCGATGCCCAAGTCGACGCGACGTTACCCCATTAGAGCGTTTTCCGATCAGGTTGGAAAACGCTCCAGCCGCCGTTGAGGCGGCACCTGAGCGCGGAGCGCGCCCGGCGAGGGCTGATAAAAAGTTCCCAGGATGGGCCGCTCTGTCGGAGCCCTCCCCCCATAGGGGAGGGCTCATTGCGTTTCCGCGCAGCAAGATAAGCTGACATCACCGTATGTAATACATTCCAATATGGCAGACAGACATAAGTAAACTTTTCCACAACTGTCCTGGTCAGGCCTTCCACCCCTAATCTTAGTCCAGCGAACGACGCCAACTGAAGGCGAAGGATCGCTTAGAGAATGTGTAGGAGGAAGGACAAATGGCTGACTCGAAGAATGTGAATGTGTCATTCACCCAGGACCACGACGACGATACCAATCAGAATGACGAGAGTTACATCAGTATCTACGAGAGCGACGACTCTCATGTTGATACCGACGTCAAGTCTGAGGCCGACAACTGGGCCGACAACGATCTGCTCGGCAATCTGAACAACGTCGAAGACGTCGATATCTACGTCAACGACTATCAGGAACAGGACACCGATCAGAATACCCACGGCGACATTGATCTGGACGAAAGCGACGATTTCGATGTCGAACGGGATGCCCACCAGGATGCGCAGACCGATCAGCGCGCCGACACCGGCCTGTTCGTCGACGAAAGCGATGATATCGACCTGAACTCCGAAACCGACCAGCATGCCTCGACCAACCAGAACGAGGACGCTGACATTTCGGTGGACGACAGTGATGACGGTGATGTGTCGGTGGACGACGAACAGTCGTCCGACACCGAACAGACCGCCAAAACCGAACAGGAAGTCAACGACAGTGAAGATGTCGACAACGATACCAATACCGACCAGGACTCGTGGGTCGATCAGGATCTCGACACTCAGATGGACATCGACGACAGCGACGATGCCGAGATCGACCTGAGCAACGAGCAGCGCGGCACCACCGAACAGTATGCGGAAACGGATACCAAGACATCCGAGAGTGACGACATCGACAACCATGTCGATACCGATCAGTACAGCGACCAGTCGATGAACATGAACACCGATCTGGACCTGTCGGACAGCGACAATTTCGATTGGTGGCACGCCGGCATCCAGGACGCCGACACCGTCCAGAAGTCGGAAACCACGGTCAAGGAAACTGAAAGCGAAGACATCGACGTCGACGCGCGCACCAACCAGGACATCGACACCTATCAGGACGGCGATCTGCATGTCGACGTCGACGATAGCGACGATGCCAACCTGGATACGCTGGTCCAGCAGTGGGCGGACGGCAACCAGTACGCCACCACCCATCTCGAGACCTACGACACTGATCACGCCAATATCGACACCGACATCAACCAGCAGCAGGACACCGACCAGACTTTCGACATCGACGTCGACCTCAATGACAGCGATGACGCCAATGTCGATGTCGCGCTCGACCAGACCGCCTATGTGACCCAGGACGCCACCATCGACTTCTTCGTCCATTAATCGCGAGCCATACCGCTACGCATAGACCCTCGGGGGATGGCCGCGCGCCATCCCCCCTCTTTGCACAGCGGGGAGTGATGCCCATGATCAAGCCGACCGAGATCCAGCGTGCGTTGAAACTTTGCCGCGGATCGTTTGTGACCGTCGTGATCTTCAGCTTCTGCGTCAACCTGATGGCACTGGCCATTCCACTGTTTCTTCTGCAACTGTACGATAACGTCCTGCCCAGCAAGAGTATTGATACTTTGATCATGCTGGTGCTCATCGTCATTCTGGCGCTGGCGGTAACCAATGTGCTGGATGGCCTGCGCCGCGAAATTCTGGCGCGCATCGGCCAGTGGCTGGACGACCGGCTGCAACTGACCGTGCTGGGAGCCTCGTTCCAGGCGGCCTTGCGCAACGACACCGCCACGGCCGCCCAGGCCTGGCGCGACCTGTCGGGCATCCGCGCCTTTCTCGGTGGCGCGGCGATGATCCCGCTTCTGGATGCGCCATGGGCGCCGATTTTCGTCGGTGCGCTGTTCCTGGTGCATCCGCTGGTCGGCTTCATCGGTCTGGTCGGTGCGTCCTTTCTGTTCGCGCTGGCGCTGGTCAACGAACTGGTCACCCGCCAGCCGCTGGCCCTGGCCAATGCCGCTCAGGTCAAGAGCCAGAGCCGGCTCGACGCCATGCTGCGCAATGCCGACATCATCAAGTCCATGGGCCTGCTCGACGGCGCCGCCCGCCTGCTGCTCAAGGACAAGCTGGATACCGCCGAGGCCAATGCCGCCGCCGGGCAGCGCGCCGGCATCATCATCGGCATTTCCAAATTCGCCCGTGGTGTCATTCAGGTGGTGATCATGGGCGCCGCCGCTTGGCTGGTGATCGAGCATGCGGTCAGCCCCGGTGCCATCTTCGCCTGTTCGATTCTGCTCAGCCGCGCCCTGGGGCCGGTGGAAAACGTCATCAACATCTGGCGTGCCCTGACCACCACCCGGCTGGCTTATCGCCGGCTGGTCTCGGTGCTCGCGGCGTTTCCGGCGGGTGACGAGGCCATGCCGCTGCCGGCACCGCGCGGCGTGATCGAGGTGGAAAAGGTCACCTATCTGCCGCCTGGGGCGGAGGTGCCGGCCTTGCGTCAGGTGTCCTTCCAGATTGCCGCCGGCGAGATTCTCGGCATCGCCGGGCCGTCGGGGGCCGGCAAGTCGACGCTGGCGCGCATGCTGGCCGGCACCCTGGCACCGACGGTCGGGCATGTGCGGCTCGACGGTGCCGATATGGATGTCTGGCTGCGGGCCGGCGGGGCCAGCCATATCGGCTATCTGCCGCAGGACGTGGAACTGTTCGAGGGCACCGTCAAGCACAACATCTCGCGGCTGCGCGAGGCTGATCCCGATGACATCATCACCGCCGCCAAGCTGGTCGGCATGCACGACACCATCATGCGCCTGCCCAAGGGCTACGACACCGAGATCGGCGAAAGCGGCGTGCGCCTGTCGGGCGGCCAGCGTCAGTTGATCGGCCTGGCCCGCGCCCTGTTCGGCGGGCCGCGGCTGGTGGTGCTCGACGAGCCCAACGCCAGCCTGGATCGCTCCGGCGAGGAGGCGCTGGCCCGGGTGGTCAAGCATCTGCGTTCGATCGGCAGCACCGTGATCATGATCGCCCATCGCGTCCATGTGCTCGACGGCACCGACAAGCTGCTGCTGCTGCGCAGCGGCGCCGCCTTCGCCTTCGGCCCCAGTGACAAGATCATGCGGCGGCTGCAAGCCGGTGGTGGTGGCGGCGGCGGTGGAGCATCGCCGCGGCCGCGGCCGGCACCCGGCCCGCGCAAGCCGATGCCCGGTACCGATCTGACCCCGGCCTGAGGAGGGATACTATGAGCAACGCTCCCGTGCCGGTATCCTCCGGCACCCTTCCCACCGTGCCGCCGTCGCCGGCCATCAGTTGCCGCGCCATGATCCGCGGCGGCTACGCCATCATCGGCATTTTCATGGTCGGCTTCGGCTCCTGGTCGGTGGTCGCGCCGCTGGAAAGCGCCGCCATCGCCCCCGGCTTCGTCGAGGTCGAAACCCGGCGCAAGACGGTCCAGCACCTGGAAGGCGGCCTGATCGGCGCCATCCTGGTGAAAGATGGCCAGCGCGTCACGCGCGGCGATGTGGTGCTGCGGCTGGACGACACCAAGGCGCGCACCTCGCTGAGCGTGCTGCAAAGCCGGCTGTGGGATGGTCTGGCCGCCGAGGCGCGGCTGCTGGCCGAACGGGCTGGCGCTGCCAAGGTCACCTATCCCGAGGAACTGACCAGCCTGAGCGACGACCCGGTGGTCAGTCGGATTCTCGCCGGCCAGAACAAGATCTTCGAGACCCGCCGCGCCTTGCAGGCCTCCAAGACCCGCCTGATCGAACAGCGCATCGCCAAGGCCAAAGAGGAAATTCTCGGCCTGAACGGTCAGCAGTCCGCTACCGAACGGCGCATCGGCTTCATCCGCAAGGAACTGGCGTCGGTCAAGGATCTGTTCGACAAGGGCTATGAGCGCCAGCCGCGCCTGTTGGCCCTTGAGGGCGATCAGGCCGAACTGGAAGGCTCCCGCGCCCGTCTGGTCTCGGACGCCGCCCGCGCCCAGCAGACCATCGCCGAGGCCGAACTGTCCGTCCTCAACCTCAATAATCAGTTGCAGCAGGAGGTCAGCGGTGACCTTCAGGAAACCCGTCAGACCATCCTGCAAACCCGCGAGCATATCCAGCAGTGGCGCGACGTGATGAAGCGCACCGAGGTGCGCGCCCCCGTCTCGGGTACGGTCACCGAGATGAAGGTGTTCACCACCGGTGCCGTGGTCGGGCCCGGCGAGCCGCTGATGGAGATCGTTCCGCAACAGGACAAGCTGGTGGTTTCCGCTCAGCTACGGCCCGAGGATATTGATCTGGTGCATCCCGGTCTGCCGGCCCAGGTCCAACTGACGCCGTACAAGCAGCGTCATGTGCCGCCGGTCGAAGGCAAGGTGTTCTACGTCTCGCCCGACGCCCTGCAACAGAAGCAGACCGGTCTGACCTATTACGAGGCCAAGATCGAACTGGACCCGGCGACCGCCGAGGGCATCGACATCCTGCCCGGCATGCCGGCCCAGGCGATGATCCGCACCGGTCAGCGCACGGTGGCTCTGTACGCCCTGTCCCCCATTCTTGACAGCTTCGACCGGGCGTTCCGGGATAAGTGAGGGACCGGTTCGAACCGGGTGCCGCTACTGCGGCACCCGCGACGTGCGGGTCAGGGTGGTGGTGTAGGGCACGAACGGGATGAGCGATTCCCAACGGTATTGAGCCTGGACCGTCAGGTAATTGGCCCCGCTGATCGTCTCAGCCTGGACGCAGGCGTTGATCTGCTCGGCCGCGGTTGGGCTCGTGCAGCTGGCGACGCTGCCGCTGAGTCCGTAGGCATTCAGATTGGTTTGCAGTTTGGCCTGCAACGACGCATTGGTGATGGACGAATCGGTATAGCGATAGCGCGCGGTATCCTGGGTCGCCTTGTCCATGGTCTGGATAACCCATACCACCCGGGCTATTTCCATCACTCCCATCACCAGCATGATCAGAACGATGCCCAGCATGGCGAACTCCACCGCCGCGATGCCCCGGTCGTTACGGTAGAACCGGGAAATACAAAGTGCCAGACGCGTCATTCCATACCCCCTCGGGGAGTGCTGTTTTCTTGGCATTATTTCACCCGCACCCGGCCTTCTTGCTCCAGGTAGATGTTGCTCCCCGAGACGAACGGCCAGTCGAAGGCCAAGGCATGCTTACCGCGCACCTTGATGTTGATGTACTCATAAGGCGTGGTGATGGTGCCGCTGCATGTCGTCGAGCACGAACCGAGAGCGACGCCGGGGTTGCCTGCGCATTCACACACTTTCGTGACCGCCGGATAATTGGCCTCCAGCGATGTGGCGTCAAGATTGGCGGTCACGCGGGCGGCGATCTCGGTCAGGTCGGAACTGGTAAAGGCGTATTCAAATCCAGCCCGCACTGCCGCCTCGTAGGACGTCTGAACGGAATACGCCATGCCGAAGTCGAAGGCACCCAGGCCCATGAACACCAGAATCGGCGAGATCAGGGCCATCTCGATGACCACGTTGCCGCGGTGCCCGTCGATGAAGCGCTTGAACATGCTGATCATGGCCCGATTGCCTCCATACGAATACATCCCAAACGATCGTGCCGACGTCGGGACATATCGTTTGTATTGTTCCTCAACGGATGTCGTGCCCGGTGCGAACCCGGGCACGACGGCAACGGTTTCAAATGACACACGCCTTACTGCAAGGTCTTGATCTGCTGAGTCGAACTGGTTGGGGTGGTAATTGCGGTGGTTCCAGTGGTCGCCGTGTTGCAGGCATCGAAAACCGCTCCAGCGTTGTTGTCGATCTCGATCTTGTTGGCGACGAACTGCGTGCACGCCGTTGCGGTCACGCCGCTGTTGTTGTCGAAGTGGATCGTCTGGGTCGGGGCATAGATGGCACCCTGGATCGATGCGGCGGAGTTGTTGGAAAAGCGCAGCTCGACATCGTTGCCTTTGCTGTCCTTCTGAGAATTCTTGCGGTGACTGTACAGGGCCATGCCGGCGTAAGCACCAGATGTCGGCGCAACGAAGTAGTATTTGGCATTGTTTCCGATATCGAGCCCGAAAACTCCAGTACGGCCGTCCATGATGATCGTGACGCCACCGGTGGGGTTTGCATTCAGCACTGCATTGTTGCCGACCGACAGCTTGCTATTGATAACATAGACGCCGGGTTGAAGGGTGATTTTAGCTTCGTTGCTGAATTCCCAGCCTTGGCAATAGCGCCCCGGCGACAGCGTCTTGGTCACCTTGTTCTTGAAGGTATAAGGCTTGTTGTTGTTGGCGGTCTCTTCGATGCAGGTAGCGGATAAGATGGATTCCGGCGGATCGAAAAGCTCATACGGATCCTTCATGTCCCCGGATGATATCGACTTGATTCCTGTCACTTTACTGTTGTTGCTAACATAGGTCGAGGCTGCGGTCGCAGCGTAGGAATTGCCCGTCAAGGTTGCGTTGTTTTCGACGGATATGCCGCCGACAGCATAGGCATTGCCGGTAACCGCGCCATTGTTGTCGATTCGCAGGGCGACTGATCCTTGCTGCGCGTTGTTCCCGCCGCTATCGATCGAGGAGTTCGCCGCGACACCGCATTTGACGGAACCGTTATTATGGACACGCATAGCATTGGCGGCCGTCTTGTCCAGCGCCAGCATGCAGTATCCGGTGCCGGCGCCGCTATTGCTGGTGTTGCTGCTCGCGCTGACCTGCATCACCGAGTTGGCCTTGATCGTCGGGCTGTCCACGAAGGCGCCGGAGAAGAACGAATTGCTTTGTTCGGTCAGAATGACCTGGACGGCATTGGTTTGTGCGGAATAGCCGCTGTCCGCCCTGGGCGGGCTGTACACCTGGCAAGACTTGGTGGAGGTGTTGATGTTGATATCGCACGCATTTCCGGTGAAGCCGTTCTTTTTTGCTTCGCGCAAGGCTGATGCGGAGATCGTCGCGTTGGTCTGGCTGTTGGTGACCTCGAACGCCGCGGCGACGGCCGCGGCATCGGCAGCCAGCTGGGTGCGGCGGGAAATGGCATACCAGTTGCCGATATCTACCGCCAGGCCGACCATGCCCACCAGCCCCAGGGCCACGATGGCAAGGACCACGCCAGCAACGCCCTGGTCGTCCCGGGCCAGCGTAAGGACTCGTTTGGATGTCGCTCGCATGGTACCCCCTCCTGTTCCTGGGGTAGTCGATGATAGCTGAATTCGGGCGATGATGCACCTCGCAAGAGGGAACTTTATCACCTTGTTGGCAGGACTATACCCGCAGTCGAAGGGTTCCGATGTGATGCGGGTCACAAGGGGGGAGGGGAGGCTGGCGGCGCTGGCGAGGTTACGACAGCAGCCCGTTCTCGATGGCGATGCGCACCAGTTCCGAGGTGTTCTTGGCGCCCAGCCGCGTGCGCAGTTTGACGCTGCTGTTGGCCACTGTCTTGTAGCTGATGCCTAAGGATTCGGCGATATCGGCCAGGGTGGCGCCCTTGGCGTACAGGCGCAGCAGTTCCAGTTCGCGGGCGGTCAGGCCGCTGAACGGATCGCTGCGCTTGGCCACGCTCATGATCGCCACGTCGTGGGCGATATCGTGGCTGAGATAGATTTCGCCGGTTGCCACCGTATCAATGGCGGTCAGCAGGTCGGCCGGCGAATCGCCTTTGGTGATGTATCCTTGCGCTCCCGATTCCAGGCTGCGCACGGCGAAGATGGGCTCGTCATGGACGGTGAACACCAGCACCGCCGTCTTGCATCTGGTGGCGCGCAGCCGGCGGATCACTTCCAGGCCGCCGATGTCGGGTAGGCTGAGGTCCAGCACCATGACGTCGGGGTTGTGCTCGGCGCACATGGCCAGGGCCTGGGTGCCGCTGTCGGCCTCGAGAATACGGAAGCGGCCGACCGGGTCGAGCAGGCGGCGGCATCCGGCCCGGACGATGGCGTGGTCATCCACCAGGAGCACGCTGCGGGACTCAGTCATGATGGTTCAATCCCTTCTGCGGTTTGGCGGACACCGGAATGCCGGCCAGAACCTTGGTTCCGCCGCCCGGCCGCGGCCCGATGCTGATGATGCCGCCCAGTGCCCGCACCCGCTCGCGCATGCCGGCCAGGCCGATGCCGTCGGTTTTGTCGGAGCTGACACCCGAACCGTCATCACTCACCTGGACTTCGATCAGGTCCATCGGCCCCGGCTGTGAGGTGGCCAGCCGTGTGACGGTGATCCACACCGTGGTGGCGTCGGCATGGCGGATGACATTCAGCCCCGCTTCCTTGACCGTATGATAAAGTGTGACATTGGTGGATTCGTCCAGGCCGGCCAGCCCGTCGCTCAAGGTCAGATGCCAATCCATATCGGGCATCTGGCGGCGCCAGGTTTCCACCATGTCGGTCAGCACCTCGGCGAGCTGCATATGGTCCAGGGCCATCGGCCGCAGGCGCTTGAGCATGGCGCGGGTCATGGTCTGGATGCGGTCTGCCGCCTGTAGAATGGCCGTGCCGCGGGCAGTGATGTCGTTTTCCGCGTCAGGAGTGGAGGTCGCGGCGCCGATCAGGCTCTGGGCGTCGACGCGGATGCTGAAGATATACGGCCCGAGGCCGTCGTGGATCTCGTGGGCCAGACTGTGCCGTTCCTCGTCCTGCACCGTGATCAACCGCTTGGCCAGAAGGAAGTTCTCGCCCGTCAGGCGCCGCAGGCTGTCGCGCAGCGAGGTCAGGCTGTCGCTGATGCGCACCAGTTCGGGAATGTTGCCGGGGTCGGGGGAAAAGTCGTAGGAGCCCTGCTCGAGGCGCTTCAGGCCGGCTTCGAACGAGTGCAGCGGCCGGATCAGCCGGGTCACCAGCGCATAGACCAGCAGCATCATGGCGATATTCAGGGCGATGACGATGCCGGTGACGGTCACCATGTTTTCCCAGGATTCGGCGATTTCGATCTGCGGATCACCCGAGATGATGAACGTTCCCAGGCTGCCGTTCTGGCGCCATTCCATGGAGCCGGCATCGAGCAGGGCGACGAACCATCCGGGCGGTATCCAATGATTTTCGTCGGGCTGGGTCGCCAGGACGGTCGCCCCGGAGCGGTCGAGGATCTCGATGTGGATATGCCGGATGGGCGTGCTGCGCAGATGGTCGGCGGTGGTCCCCAGGGCGACGGCATAATCCGGCGCCGTCTGCGCAGTGTGCTCCATGACATGGACCGCCAGCAGGACCGCCTGATCAATGGCAGCCCTCACTTCTTCTTCGATGAACTCCTGGGCGTTGAGCACCTGCGTCACCGTGGCCGTGGCGATTTCCACCAGGGCGAACGCCGCGAACAGCGCGATCAGCCGCCATTTCAGAGTCCAGCCTGACCGTTGTTCCAGTACGGATATCACTGCTTCGTCGCCTCGTCCGTCGTCGGATCGTGTCCGCACGCTAGCGCTGTTCCGGCAAGGCTGCAAGGAACCTCCGGGCGGGATGAATTTCGGAGCGGTGCGGGAAAAAACGGCAATTGTGAGCGGGATGTATATGTCATGTATTATTGGAATAAGATAGTGATCGGTAAGTGAAAAATATCCGTCATGAAGTGTAATTCGGCAGATGTGACTGACATCACTGCAAAAAAATGTTAGTATCGTCATGCTGCTTGATAGATAAAATGACTATTGTGGGCTGGATTGATGGGAGGTTGTCAATTGGTTGGTGAAGGCATAGGTGGCGTTACAACAAATGCGCTGCTGCGGCGTGCTGAGAGACTATGATAGACGAGACGTGTCGTGACTTGATCAGCCGCTGAAGGCGGGTCGGCTTTCCTCCTGAAAAGATGTCGGTGTCATGCGGAACAGACTGTGCAACGTAGGGAACTGGGGTTCATGGACTCGCATTCTCGCCGAGTTTCTGCGCTGCCGCCGTGGCGTCGTGACCATGGAATACGCGCTGACCTTCCCGGTCCTGTTGATGCTGGTCGTCATGACCATAGAGCTGGCGATCATGACCCTGGCGGATCTGAGCTTGCAGCAGGGCATGGAAGCGGCCGCACGCTCCATCCGAACCGGCGATATCCGCAGTTCGACCGACGTTGCCGCATTCAAGACCAAGGTTTGCGCCAATGTGCTGGCCCTGGTCGATTGCTCCGACATGCTGCTCAACGTGCAGACCTTCGGTTCGGTGGGGGGAAGCAACCCCTACGGTGGGTTCGGGACTGTGACCTATCCGATGCCGATCTACGACCAGGACGGCAACGTGACGAACTACAGCTTCGGAGTCGGTGGAACAAAACTGCAAATCACCTCGGTACAAGTCAAAGCCATCTATCATTTCCTGACGCCCGGGGTCGGCCTTCTCGTCGGCGGCGTTCCCACCATGACGACGCTCAGCCATGCGATGATTCTGGTGACGGAGCCATTCTGATGCTCGGGAAATCACGATTAGAGCGTTTTCCGATCAGGTTGGAAAACGCTCCAGCCGCCGTTGAGGCGGCACCTGAGCGCGGAGCGCGCCCGGCGAGGGCTGATAAAAAGCTGGAGCGGTATCCGACTTGGTCGGAAACCGCTCCAGGGACGGCGTTCCGGCGTGATGATCGCGGAATAGCCGCAGTAGAGCTGGCGCTGATTCTGCCGGTTCTGGTCTTCGGGCTGCTGGGAGTGCTGGAGTTCAGCCAGTTCTACAGCGTGCAGAGCCGAGTCACCTGGATTTCCCAGGCGCTTGGTGACGTCATCAGTCAGTCGACATCACAGAACCAGACCGATCTGAGCAAACTCGGCGATGCCGTGTCCAGTATCATGTATCCGTATTCGACCACCGGCATGACCGTGGTTGCGGCCAGTCTGGTGCGGAACACCAAGGACACGACCGCTACCGAAGACGATGTCGCCGAGGTGGAGTCGACCTGGGGCACCCAGAAGGCGTTGCTGGGCAGTGTCGCCGACGCGCCGGCCCTTGATGCGACAGCGGCGTTGGAGCTGATCCCCGCAGGATATTCCGTCGTCTACGTCGCGGCGAAATATACCTATCAGTCCTATACCGGACTGCCGTTCCTGCAAGGAAAAGTTCTGACCTCAAGAGCTTATGTCAGGCCCCGTTCGGTCAGTGTCATAACATTCCATTAGCGCCCAAGGAGGCCAGGATGAAAACGGTCATCAAGCCAATCGAAAGGCGGCCCTCTGTGCTTGGCAGGTTGATGACTTGCGAGCAGGGCGCCAATGCCATCACCTACGCTCTTCTGGCCATCCCTTTGATGATGTCTGTCGGCGTGGGTGTCGACGGTGCGGATATGTTCAGCGGCAAGGCCCGGTTGCAGGCCGCTACCGATGCCGCCGCCCTGGCCATGGGGTCGCAGCCGTCGACGATGACGACCGACGACATCAAGGCGATCGGACAGAAGTTTTTCGCGGCGAACTTCGCGGACTCGGGAACTCTGTCCGCTGGTACGCTCAACATGGCGTTCACAAACAACAACACTGTGATCACCGCCGTCGGTTCGGCGACGTTCACCCCCGTGTTTTCCGGGTTCCTTGGCATCAAGACCTTGCAGATCAACGCCTCCGCCGAGGTGGTCCGTCAGGTCAGTGGTCTCGAGATGGCGCTGGTGCTCGACAATACCGGTTCCATGTGGACCAGCGACAATATCGAAGCGCTCAAGATCGCGTCGCAGAACATCACGGATATCCTGTTCGGCAGCTATACGGACACCGCCCACCCCTATCTGCGCATGGCGGTGGTGCCATGGGTGACCGCGGTCAATGCCGGGGTGACCTTGAGCGACGGGCAGGTTCTGGCCAACAAGCTGGTCAATTTTTCCGGCATGACTCAGGTGGCCCCCCTCGACTATACGGGCGCCAGCACTCAATACGTTCCCTTCGATACCACGGCGAACGAACAGACCACATCGAAAACCCTGGTTACCGGCGGCAAGACCTATCTGGTTCCCAGTGCTACGGCGCAGACGGCGTCGGGCTGGGCGGGCTGTCTGATCGAGCGCACCTCCCCCTCGGACCCGACAACGTCAACGGGCCGCGACATCGACGACAGCACTCCAGCGTCGGGCGGATATTGGAAGCAATTCTACTGGAAGTACAGCAGCAGCGAGAACCCGTGGCGGAAAACCACCACGACAAAAACCGGCTGCGATAAAAAGGGCAAGAACTGTACCGGCAGCACCAGCACCACCAACTTGGATATTGATCGTACCGGCTGGACCGACACCGACAATCGCGGGCCGAATCTGGCCTGTCCGTCGCCCATGACCCCGCTCACCAACGTCAAGTCGAACATCACCACCGCGATCAACAAGATTACCTCGTGGCGGCGCGGCGGCACGGTGGGGGCGCCCGGTCTGGCCTGGGGCTTCCGCTTGCTGTCCCCGGATTTCAGCGTCATGCCCAATGACCAGATCGGGCATGCCTGGAATTCACCGGACTGGAAGAAAGTAATCATTTTCATGACCGACGGGGATACCAACGTCCAGAATGAAGATCTGACGGGGTATGGCTATCCCAGCGAAAAACGCATGGACAATTCTTCGTCGACCTCCGACACGCCGGAAGGCTGGGTTAATTCTCGCATTGCGACGCTCTGCACCAACCTGAAAGCGAAGGGCATCACGATCTTTACCGTGGTGTTTACTTCCAGTATCAATGAGACCACGAAAGGCATCTACCAGACCTGCGCAACGGATACGTCAAAGTATTTCTACGCACCGTCGCAGAGTGACCTGAAAGCATCGTTCACCACGATCGGCAACGTGCTATCCAACCTCCGCCTCTCGAAATAGCGCTTCCGTTCCCCTGAGGCCGCGCCGACCAGACGCGGCCTCTCTCCCAAGCCGACTCGGCGCACCCCATATGCCAAGTGATGGAGCGTCCGCCATTGCGGCGGCACCTGAGCGCGGAGCGCGCCCGGCGAGGGCGCAGATGAGCGCTCATCGGTATGAATGGAGGTGTGCCATGAAGGTTGCCCTGTTGTTCACGGGCTCCGGTGCGATGGTGGTTGTGACCTCGCACGACAGCCTGACCAATCCCGCTCTGCTGGCCAAGCTGAAGGCCAAGGGCATTGCCAAATTCGCCGCCTGGGAAATCCCCGTCGACATGGCCCGCCAGCGCTATGGTGGTCATTATCAGGTGGTCATGCGCGATCTGGGCGAGGCCGACGATCTGCGGATTCTCGATTACAACGGCCAGCGGGCGTTCCAGTTGTTCGCGTGGAGCGAACTGGGTGAGCCGGTGCTCTATGACGGTATGGTGTCGTTGCGCGGGGAGGAAAGGATGGCCAGTTGACCGGGTTGCCCCCGGCCTCTGCCCCGGCCCCTGCCAAATGGCGGAAAACGCTTACGGCAAAGGCACTTAACCTTGACGCTGCAACGCAGCTTTGGCAGGGTGGGGCAGTGGATCAGTTTGGACACGGTGGCCATGACGAAGTCGGAGCTGATAGCTCGCCTTGCGGAATTGAATCCGCATCTTTACCAGCGCGATGTCGAGCGCATCGTAACGACCATTTTCGAGGAAGTGGCCACCGCCCTGGCGCGGGGCGACCGGGTGGAGTTGCGCGGGTTCGGTGCGTTTTCAGTGAAAAAGCGCGATGCCCGTCAGGGTCGCAACCCGCGGACCGGCGAAGCCGTGGCGGTGGACGAAAAGGCCATCCCCTTCTTCAAAACCGGCAAGCAGCTGCGCGAGCGGCTGAACACCAAATAAGAAGGAACCTCGCCGTGAAGACTCTGCTTGGCTGGATTATCGGGCTGCCCGTCGCCGTGGTGGCCATCACCTTCGCCGTCAACAATCGCCATGCGGTCAAGGCCGATCTGTGGCCGTTGCCGTTCGCCGTCGATCTGCCGCTGTATGTGGCGATGCTGGTGCCTCTGGCGCTGGGGATGCTGATGGGTGGAGTCATCGCCTGGGTCGGCGCCGGCCGGGTCCGTCGCGTTGCCCGTCAGGAGCGTCGCCGCGCCCGCGACCTCCAGGAGCAGGTCGAGGTGCTGCGTCAGGCGCCCGCCAATGATCCCAGCCGTCCGCTGCTGCTGACCGCCAGCAAATGAGCCGCGCCAGCCGGGTGTTCTGCGCCCTCGACACCACGGATCCCGCCCAGGCCGACCGCTGGGCCGCTCAGCTCAAGGGGCTGGTCGGCGGGCTGAAGCTGGGACTGGAGTTCTTCTGTGCCAACGGCCCCGCCGGCATTCGCCCGGTGGCGGCCGGCGGCATGCCGCTGTTCCTTGATCTCAAGCTGCACGACATTCCCAACACCGTCGCCGCCGCCATGCGCGCCATCGTGCCGTTGGCTCCGGCGCTCACCACCATTCATGCCGGTGGTGGTCTGGCGATGATGCGGGCCGCGGTCGAAGCCGCCGCCGAGACGGCGGACAAGCTGGGGGTGCCACGGCCCAAGGTGGTGGCGGTGACCGTGCTGACCAGCATCGACCAGAGCGAACTGGCCGGGCTGGGCGTGGCCGACGGCACCGCGGCTCAGGTGGGCCGGCTGGCCCTGCTGGCCAAGCAGGCGGGCTGTGACGGGGTGGTGTGCTCGCCCCATGAGGTGGCCGAATTGCGCGCCCTGTGTGGCCCGAATTTCACCCTGGTGGTTCCCGGCATCCGTCCGGCGGGCGCCGATATCGGTGATCAGAAACGGGTGCTGACACCACGTCAGGCGGTCGAGCGCGGCGCCGACGTGCTGGTGATCGGTCGGCCGATCACGGCCGCCGCCGATCCGCTGGCCGCGGCCCGCGCCATCAATGCCGAGATCGCGGGAGCCTGAGCCGATGACGAAGCCTGTACTGGTCAAGATCTGTGGTCTGACCGAGGATGAGGGGCTGGATGCGGCCATCGACGCCGGTGCCGATTTTCTCGGCCTGGTGTTCTTTCCGCGTTCTCCCCGCTTCATCACTCCGGCCGATGCCGGGGAGCTGTTCCAGTACCTGCCTGAGGAGATGAAGGTGGTCGGCCTGTTCGTCGATCCCAGCTTCGCCGATATCGAGCAGGTGCTGAATTCGGTGCGCCTGGACATGATCCAGTTGCACGGCAGCGAATCGCCGGAACGTATCGAGGAAATCCGTCAGGAATTCGGTCACCCGGTGATGAAGGCGATCCCGGTGTCGTCGGCCGCCGATCTGGATGCCGCCCACGATCTGGCCGAGGTATCCGACTGGCTGCTGTTCGACGCCAAGCCGCCCAAGGATGCCGACCGTCCCGGCGGCAATGCGGTGAGCTTCGACTGGTCCCTGTTGCAGGGTCGGACGTGGCCGTGCCCGTGGATGCTGGCCGGTGGCCTGACCCCCGACAACGTCGCCGAAGCCATCCGTATGTCCGGTGCCCTGGCGGTGGATGTCTCGTCGGGTGTCGAAAGCGCTCCGGGGATCAAGAACCCGGATCTGGTCGCACGGTTCATCGCCGCGGCGAAGGGGTAGGCGGGGGGGGGCGGGGGCGCCCCCAGGGCAATCGGGTGAACAGCCTCGCGAAAGAGGCCTGTCCGGTTGATGGATCGCAAGCAACACGGATGAACACGGATTGCTCGTTATCCGTGTTCATCCGTGGATATCTGCGTTTATCCGTGTTGCTTTTCACCGCTGACGGCACAGCATAGCCTCAACGTGTGCGCTGCCCGTCTTCACCCGATTGCCCTGGGGGCGCCCCGCCTACGCCCGCCCGCTCTGCACCGCCAGCGCGCCGCCATCTCCTTTGCGCATCATCCACATCAGCAGCAGCAGTCCGGGCAGGGCGGCGCCGGTGGACAGGATGAAGAAGCTGACCCAGCCGAAATGCTCGACCAGTTGGCCGCCGGACGAAGCGAGGGTGGTGCGGGCCAGACTGGCCAGGGACGACAGCAGGGCGTATTGGGTGCCGGTATAGGTGACGTTGCACAGGCCCGAGATATAGGCGACGAAGGCGGCCGAGCCCATGCCGCCGGACAGGTTTTCAATGGCGATGGTCAGGGTGAGCATGGCGATGTCGTGACCGACCATAGCCTGCACGGCGAACATCAGGTTCGAGGCCATCTGTAGCACGCCGCACAGCATCAGGGCGCGGAAGGTGCCCATGCGGGCGACCAGGGCGCCGCCGATGAAGCTGCCGATGATGGTGGCGCCGAAGCCGAACAGCTTGCTGACGCTGGCGATCTCGGTCTTGCTGAAGCCCATCTTGACATAGAACGGATTGGCCATCACTCCGGCCATGGCGTCGCCCAGCTTATAGAGCAGGACAAAGGACAGGATCGCCACCACCGTCCAGCCATGGCGCTTGACCATGTCGAGGAACGGGTTGGCGATGGCGTCCTTGGCCCAGATGCCGAGTCGGGCCGTCAGCGGCGCCCCGGCGGCGATGGGTGGCGGCGGGACGGCGGCCGGTTCGGGATTGAACAGCACGGTGACCACGCCGACTCCGACCAGCCCGGCCATGGCCAGGTAGACGGTGCTCCAGGGCATGTATTCGGCCATGAACAGGGCCCCGGCCCCGGCCATCAGCATGGCGAGTCGGTAACCCAACTGCACCACCGCGGCCCCGGCGCCGTACTGTTCGGGGGTGAGAATTTCGACCCGGTAGGCGTCGATGACGATATCCTGACTGGCCGAACAGAAGGCGACGATCAGCGCCAACACCGCGGTCGACCACGGGTCGACCACCGGATCAACGGCGCCGAGCAGCACCAGCGCCGTGATCAGCGCGGCCTGGGTGGTCAGCATCCAGCCGCGCCGCCGGCCCAGCAGGCGGGTGAGCAGGGGCAGCGGCATGCGGTCGATCAGCGGCGCCCACAGGAATTTCAGCGCATAGGGTGTCCCGACCAGGGCGAAGGCGCCGATCTGGGCCAGGGACACCCCGGCCTCGGTCAGGCGCACCGCCAGGGTGGCGCCGGTCAAGGCCAGCGGCAGGCCGCTGGCAAAGCCGAGCAGCAGCACCGCCAGGATACGGCGATGCAGGTAGATGCGGAAGGAGGCAGCCCATGAGGTCATGGCGGCCATCCTAGCGGCGGAATGGTTAAGGGGAAAGCGTCACAAAAGAGATGAGACGACGCGCCGCGCCCCCTATATTACGGCCCATGTCCGATCCATTCGACCTTGATGACGATATCCCGTTCGACGCTCCCGCCACGCCGGCCGCGCCGATGCCGACGCCCTGGCTCGAGGGCCTGAACCCCGAACAGCGCCTGGCGGTAGAGACTACCGAGGGGCCGGTGCTGGTGCTGTCCGGTGCCGGCACCGGCAAAACCCGGGTGCTGACCACGCGACTCGCGCATATCCTGATGACCCGGCGGGCGCGGCCGTGGGAATGTCTGGCGGTGACCTTCACCAACAAGGCCGCCCGCGAAATGCGCGAGCGCATTGCCACCATGATCGGCCCGGTGGCCGAAAATGTCTGGCTCGGTACCTTCCATAGTCTGGGGGTGCGGCTGCTGCGCCGTCATGCCGAGCTGGTCGGGCTCAACTCCAACTTCACCATCCTCGACACCGACGATCAGGAACGGCTGCTCAAGCAGCTGATGGAAGCGGAAAAGCTCGACACCAAGAAATGGACGCCGCGCGCCCTGTCCGGCACCATCCAGCGCTGGAAGGACCGTGGCCTGACCCCGGCCAAGGTGGATGGCGGCGAGGCCGGCGAGTTTGCAGGGGGCCGCGCCGTTCAGTTGTACGGCCAATACCAGGACCGGCTGCGCACCCTGAACGCCTGCGATTTCGGCGATCTGCTGCTGCACTGCCTGACCATCTTCCAGGATCAGGCCAATGCCGACCTGCTGGAGGACTACCAGCGCCGGTTCCATTACATTCTGGTCGACGAGTACCAGGACACCAACATTGCACAATATCTGTGGCTGCGGCTGCTGGCGCGCAAGCACAAGAACATCTGCTGTGTTGGTGACGATGACCAGTCGATCTATTCCTGGCGCGGTGCCGAAGTCGGCAACATCCTGAAATTCGAACAGGATTTCCCTGGCGCCACGGTGATCCGGCTGGAGAGCAACTATCGTTCGACACCGCAGATTCTGGCCGCGGCCTCCGGCCTGATCGCCCACAACACCGGCCGACTCGGCAAGACCCTGCGCCCCGGTCCGGCGACCGGCAATGGTGACAAGGTGATGGTGCGTGGCGTGTGGGACGGCGACGAGGAGGCCCGCGTCGTCGTTGAGGAAATGGAGGCGCTGCAACGCGCCGGTACGCCGCTGTCGCAAATGGCCGTGCTGGTGCGGGCTGGCTTTCAGACCCGCGCCTTTGAAGAACGGCTGATCACCTGCGGCGTGCCTTACCGGGTGATCGGTGGCTTGCGCTTCTACGAGCGTCAGGAAATCCGCGACGCCATCGCCTATTTCCGCGTCATCACCCAGCCGGCCGACGATCTGGCGTTCGAGCGCATCATCAACCTGCCCAAGCGTGGCCTCGGCGATGCCACCTTGCAGGCCATGCATGTGCTGTCGCGTGCCCAGTCGGTGCCGCTGGTGGAAGCGGCGCGGCTGCTGTGCGAGACCGACGAGCTGAAACCGAAGGCGCGCGGCACCCTGTTGCGGCTGCTCGGCGATTTCGCGCGCTGGCGTTCGTTGCTGGGGGTGATGCCGGTGGCCGAACTGGCTGGAACGGTGCTGGACGAATGCGGCTATGTCGCCATGTGGAAGGCCGACAAGGCCACCGGGGCCGAGGGCCGGGTCGAGAACCTCAAGGAACTGGTCGGCTCGCTGGAGGAGTTCGACTCGCTGGGCGGGTTCCTCGAACATGTCGCCCTGGTGATGGACGCCGAGGATAAGCTGAACACCGACCGGGTCAGCCTGATGACCCTGCACGGCGCCAAGGGTCTGGAATTCGATTGCGTGTTCCTGCCCGGCTGGGAGGAAGGGGTGTTCCCGCATCAGCGGGCGCTCGGCGACAACGGTCAGGCCGGCCTGGAGGAAGAGCGCCGCCTCGCCTATGTCGGCATCACCCGCGCCCGCAAGCGGGTGACCATCTTGTTTGCCGCCAACCGGCGCATCTACAACCAGTGGCAGTCGAGCGCGCCGTCGCGCTTCCTCGAGGAACTGCCGCCGTCCCAGGTCGAGGTGACCAGTCATCAGGGCCTGTTCGGCGGTCGCAACACCGAGTCGTCCAACTGGGGCACCTGGAATGATGCGCCGCAACGCTGGGCCAAGCCGGCTCCGGTGATCGACGTGACGCCTCACCCTTCCGCGACCTCGGCCGGCGGCTTCCAGGCCGGCGACCGGGTGTTCCACCAGAAATTCGGCTACGGCAAGGTGCTGGCAGCCGACGGCAACAAGCTGGAAATCGCCTTCGACAAGGCCGGAACCAAGAAGGTAATCGACAGTTTCGTGACGGCGGGGTGAGGGGGCTGCAAGGTAAACAGCGGCGGCATCGAATCTGATGCTCCGCGGTGCCGAGGCGGCTGCATCGCAGGTAACGCAGATAAACACGGATATCCACGGATGAACACGGATAAGGCCATGACTGCGAATGGCCGAATCCCTTTGTCATCCTGGCCGAGTTCGCCCCGGCTCTCCATGTTTTGACGGCCTTGAAAGGGCTTCGATTTCCGGCGGTTATCGTTCAAGTGACGAACTGCGATTCTGATAGGTATATCCGTGTTTATCCGTGGGTATCCGTGTTCATCCGTGTTCCCTGCGATCTCTCCGACCGCAGGTTGCCCATCGGGGTATTCACTGGATCAGGTGTTTCCGGTCGTCCCACCCAACAAACCCTGTAACGTTTCCCCTGCACCGACGTCCAAGGAGCGAACCAACACGATGGAGAGGTCCATGGACGAGCGAATGACGGAACTGGTGGCGATCGGCGCTTCGGCGGCGGTGAATTGTCACCCCTGTGTGCAATTTCACCTGGGGGAATGCGATCGCCTGGGGGTTGACCGCGATGAGGTGTGGGCGGCCATCGAGGTGGGGATGATGGTCAATCGCGGTGCCGCGGCCAAGACCAAGGCGCATGCTCAATCGCTTCTGGGCAAGAGCGAAGGCTCCGATGGCACCGGCTGCGGCTGCGGCTCCTGACGATCTGGCCGCGCATCGCGAGGCGGTGCGCGGCCTTCTTCGTCGCCTGGTCAAGGACGACAGCCTGGCCGAGGATCTCGTCCAGGATGCCTTGCTGCGCGCCACGCGGGCGATGGCGGATCGGCGCGGCGAGTCGTCGCTGCGCACCTGGCTCACCGCCATCGCCCTCAACCTCGCCAACGATCATTTCCGCAAGACCCGCCGCTTGCCGCTGTTCAGCCCCCTGGAGGCGGCGGAATTCGTCGCCGAGCCCGGCCATCCCGAGCGCGACATCCTGCGGGCCGAGATGTCCAGTTGCATCCTTGAATTCATCGACCGCTTGCCGGAGCGCCAGCGCGAGGCGGTGCTGATGCACCATTTCGCCGGCCTGTCGCACAAGGAGATCGCCGCGGCGCTGGCGGTGTCGGACGGCAACGCCCGGGTGATGCTGCATCGTGGGATGGCGGCGCTGAAGGCCGGCCTGGAACGGGGCTGCGCCATCGACCTGGCGGCCGATATTCCGTGCGAGCGCCGGTGAAATGGAGAAATTCTCGACGCTGTCGTGAATACGACACAAACAGTCTTTCATTGGTGAAATGTCGTGTTCATGACGGAAGTTGTCGTAAAGCAATCATAATGTATCCGCCGGAGATATTTATATATCATCTTTGATATTTTGCGATATATCTTGTTACTGACGGTATCGCAATGAAGTTGTGCCGTATGAGTTGTCGGCCGGCAGGATCGGCTGGACACTCCTTGGAGAATGACATGAGCAAGCACGACGTTCTACTCAATCGTCTCCTCGTGGCCGGCAAAGGCGTGAATACCTCTGAGCGCCAGGCTGAGGCGAGGGTCAAGACCAACGATTACTTCGATCTCAACCGCAAGGAATTGAAGGCCGAAGGATTGATGGCCTCGGTCAAGGAGATGGAGTCGGAAATCCAGGGTCTCCGCGCCGCCGCCAACGATGCCGGCAATATCGTGCTGGTCGAAGTCTATGATGCGTCGCTTTCGGTCTTCACCAAATGGACCAGTGCCAAGGACGCCGCCTGATCAGTCGATGAACAGAGCCGGTGAGCCCCGGCTCTGTTCGATCAGCCCCCCCCCTGCGGTTGAACGGTATGTAAGTTTGGCGTAAGGTTTGTGATATATTAACAACAGTTAATAATTTTTCGGGGGGGACCAGATGATGTTGGGGCTCAAAACGATCTCGGCGGTCGGACGTTTGGCGCGGCTCGTCGCCATTCCGGCGGCGGTGTGCATGGGGCTGATGGCGGCTTCGGTCGTGCCGGCCGCGGCTTCCGAGGAAGCGTCGATCGCACGGGGCGGCCGCCTGTATGATAAGTGGTGGGCCGAAAACAAGGCGGCCAAGCCGACCGACGACCACGCCGCCTACCCCAACAAGGGCGGCAAATACGGTAAGGATGTGTCGTGGCGCTGCAAGGAATGCCATGGCTGGGATTACAAGGGCAAGGACGGGGCTTATGCCAGCGGCGGCCATGCCACCGGCATCAAGGGCATCAACGGCGCCGCCGGCAAAGATCCGGCTGCCATCGTCGCCATCCTCAAGGACAAGACGCATGGCTATACCGACGCCATGCTGAGCGCCGCCGACATGGGCGATCTGGCTCTGTTCGTGTCGAAGGGCCAGTTCGATACCGCCCTCCATGTGGATGCCGCCACCAAGAAGCCAAAGGGCGATGCGGTCAAGGGCGAGGTGTATTTCACCACCCTGTGCGCCGGCTGCCATGGCGTCGACGGCAAGAAGGTGGTTGGGGCTCCGCCGCTCGGCTCGGTGGCCGACAATGCGGTGGAGATGCTGCACAAGGTGACCAACGGCCAGGCCGGTGAGGCCATGCCGGCCATGCGGGCGCTGGACCGGCAGATCACGGTTGATCTCGTCGCCCATCTCCAGACGCTGCCGAAGCAGTAGGCGACAGCGGGCGTCATCCGGTGATGAGCAGTCGTTCCGACGACAGCGCAAACGGGCTGCGTGCCCGTTTGCGTGCCTTCTTCCGCCCCTCGGCCCGCTATAGCGTGGCGGTGATCTTCGCCATCGGTGCGATCGGCGGAATCATCTTCTGGGGCGGCTTCAATACCGCCATGGAGTACACCAACACTCTGGAATTCTGCATCTCGTGCCACGAGATGAAAGACACCGTGTACCAGGAATACACGAAGTCGGTTCATTACAGCAATCCGTCGGGCGTGCGGGTGGTCTGCTCGGACTGCCATGTGCCGAAACCGTGGGGGGCGAAGGTGCTGCGCAAGATCGCTGCCACCAACGACCTGTACCACATGCTGGCCGGGACGGTGGACACGCCGGAAAAATTCGAAGCCAAGCGTGGTGAACTGGCCGAACGGGTATGGGCGTCCATGATGAAGTCGGACTCGCGGGAATGCCGCAATTGCCACAGCTTCGAGGCAATGAATTTCCACAAGCAGACGCCGCGTGCCCGGGAAAAGATGGAGGAGGCCATGAAGAAAGGCCAGACCTGCATCGAATGCCACAAGGGTATCGCCCACAAGCTGCCGCCGCGCGACGACTGATCGGGGAGACGGTCAGAAATAATTGCTTCATCTGATCGTCATGCCCGGGCTTGTCCCGGGCATCCACGTAGTGCCGCCAGTTGAGCATTTGATCTGCGGACAGGCGTGGATGCCCGGATCAAGTCCGGGCATGACGGATTGGGAAACGGAGTGGCTATTTGGGGCTATCTCCTTTGTTTGACCTTGATGTCTATGCCGCCGGTTTCGGTCATTTTCCTGTAACGATCGCAACGCAACATGCCACCCCATAGGCTTTGCATGCTGAGGGGTGACATGTCGGTAAACAGAATGGCGATTATTCGTCGGGTAGCGCGGATTGCCGCCGGTTCGGCGCTGCTGGCCATGGGGATGTTGGCCACTCCGGCGGTGGCGGACGAAGGGTCGGTGGCGCGGGGTGGGCGCCTGTATGACACATGGTGGACCGAAAACAAGGCTGCCAAACCGACCGGCGACCACCCCGCCTATCCCAACAAGGGCGGGAAATTCGGCAAGGAAATTTCCTGGCGCTGCAAGGAGTGCCACGGCTGGGATTACAAGGGCAAGGACGGAGCCTATGCCAGCGGCGGCCACGCCACCGGCATCAAGGGCATCAACGGTGCCGCCGGCAAGGATCCTGCCGCCATCGTCGCCATCCTTAAGGATGCGACGCACGGCTATACCGAGGCGATGTTGAACGCCAGGGACATGAACGATCTGGCCCGGTTCGTCTCGAAGGGGCAATTCGACATGACCCCCTATGTGGATGCCGCCACCAAGACGCCCAAGGGTGATGCCGCCAAGGGCGCCGAATACTTCAACACGGTATGTGCCGGCTGCCATGGCGTCGACGGCAAGAAGATGACGGATGCCCCGCCGCTCGGCTCGGTGGCCGACAATCCCTATGAAATGTTGCACAAGGTGTCGAACGGCCAATCCGGCGAAGCGATGCCGGCGCTCCGGGCGCTGGATCGTCAGATCACCGTCGATCTGACGGCGCATCTCCAGACATTGCCCAAGCAGTAGACGACGGGCATCGTTTCATTATGAGTCGTGATGATCTCGATCGCGCAGGCGGGCTGTTCGCCCGCTTGCGCTCCGTCTTTCGTCCTTCCGTCCGCTACAGTGTCGCCACGATTTTCGCCATCGGACTGATCGGTGGGGTGGTGCTGCTGGGTGGCATCAATGGAGCCATGGAGTACACCAATAGTCTGGAATTCTGCATCTCCTGCCATGAGATGAAAGATACCGTCTACCAGGAATACACAAAAACCATTCACTACAGCAACCGCACGGGCGTGCGGGTCGTCTGTGGCGATTGCCATGTGCCGAAGAACTGGATCGACAAGGTTCTGCGCAAGATTGGCGCCGTCAACGACATTTACCATACGCTTATGGGAACCGTCGATACGCCCGAGAAGTTCGAGGCCCACCGCCTGGAACTGGCCGAACGTGTCTGGGCCACCATGACCGCGACCAATTCGCGGGAATGCCGGAGCTGTCATAGTTTCGAGGCCATGGACCCGCACAAGCAGACGGCGCGCGCCCGCGAGAAAATGGGGGAAGCCAAGGACCGGGGTCAGACCTGCATCGAATGCCACAAGGGCATTGCCCACAAGCGTCCGACCGTGCCGCGGGACGACTGATACCGGCGAGCGGACGGTTTGCGGTGCGCCGGAAAGATTGCAGGTAACGCAGATGAACACAGATACCCACGGATGAACGCAGATAAGGTAATGATTGCAAACGGTCTGATCACTTTGTCATTGTGATCGAATTTGTTTCGGCATTCCATATCTTGAAAAGGCTTTGGCTTTCGGCGATCGTCACTCAAGCGACGATCTGCGATTCTGACAGATGCATCCGTGTTCATCCGTGGATATCTGCGTTCATCTGCGTTGCCCTGCGATGCAAGCCGCATTGACACCGCGGGGCGTCAGATCGGTATGACCGCCTTGAGGGGCGCCGCGAAAAGCCTTACCGTGCGGCCCTGCCCAATGAGGGGGCGGGGCTGTAGGGGGCTTGTCCACGATGACCGTCGATGTCGATTTCATGTTGCATCCCGAAATCGAGACCATGCCGCGCGACCGTCTGGCCGCGCTGCAACTCGAACGGTTGGGGATGACCTTGCGGCGGGCCTATGACAACGTGCCTCATTTCCGCCGCCGCTTCGATGCGGCCGGGGTGGTGCCCGACGATCTGCGCGAACTGAGCGATCTGGCGCGCTTTCCCTTCACCGTCAAGACCGATCTGCGCGACAATTATCCCTTCGGCCTGTTCGCCGTGCCGCGCACCCAGGTGGTGCGGCTGCATGCGTCGTCGGGGACTACCGGCAAGCCGACGGTGGTCGGCTACACCGCCGGCGACATCGACCGCTGGGCCGACGTGATGGCTCGGGCGATGGCCTGTGCCGGGGCGCGGCCGGGTGACGTGTTCCACAACGCCTATGGCTACGGCCTGTTCACCGGCGGCCTGGGTTTCCATTACGGGGCCGAGCGGCTGGGCGGTACGGTGACTCCCATGTCGGGCGGCAACACCGAAAAGCAGATCGCCCTGATGATGGATTTCGGCGCTCAGGTGCTGTGCTGTACGCCGTCCTATGCGCTCAATCTGGCCGAGGCGGCCGAGCGCGAGGGCGTCGACCTGCGCGGCTCGGCGCTGCGGCTGGGCCTGTTCGGGGCCGAACCGTGGTCCGAGGCGATGCGTCACGAACTCGACGAGCGGCTGGGTATCCGATCCTGCGATTCCTATGGCCTGTCGGAAATTCTCGGCCCTGGCGTCGGCATGGAATGCCGCGAGCGCGCCGGCCTGCATGGCTGGGAAGACCAGTTCCTGTTCGAGGTGATCGACCCCGAGACCCTGCAACCGCTGCCGCCGGGGGCGTCGGGCGAACTGGTCATCACCACCCTGACCAAGGAAGCGCTGCCGATGGTGCGCTACCGCACCCGCGACATCACCCGGCTGGACCATCAGCGCTGCGCCTGCGGCCGTACCCATCTGCGTATCCTGCGCGTCACCGGCCGCAACGACGACATGCTGATCATTCGCGGCGTCAACATCTATCCCAGTCAGGTCGAGGCGGTGCTGGTCGGCCTGCCCGATATCGCGCCTCACTACCAGTTGGTGGTCAGTCGCGAAGGCTCGCTCGATCGTCTGGCGGTCGAGGTCGAAGCCGCCCCGCTGCTGCCCGAATGGGATTATGATCGCGTCGCCAAGGCGGTGCGCCATCACATCAAATCGGTGATCGGCGTGTCCTGCGACGTCACCCTGAAGGCGCCCGGCGAGTTGCCGCGCTCAATGGGCAAGGCGGTGCGGGTCAAGGATCTGCGGGTAAGATAATGCGCCTGTGCTTTATCGGTGACAGCTTCGTCAACGGCGTCGGCGATCCCGACGGCCTGGGCTGGGTCGGGCGGGTGTGTGCGGCGGCGCGGCACCGGGGACGGGATATCACCGCCTACAATCTGGGCATCCGCGGCGATAGCTCGGCCGATATCGCCGACCGCTGGCGGGAAGAGGCCGCGCGTCGCCTTCCCGCCGGGGTCGACGGCCGGCTGGTGTTCTCCTTCGGGGTCAACGACTGTGTCCAGGGCCTGCCGCTGGCCGACTCGCTGCATCGCTCGGCAAGGATTCTGTCCCAGGCGCGGGCCGGCTGGCCCGTCCTGATGATCGGCCCGCCGCCCATTGACGACGATACCGCCAATGCCGCGATCGCCGTGTTGTCGACGGCGCTGGATCGGCTGTGTCGAGACCTGGGCATCGCCTATCTGCCCCTCTTTACCCCGTTGTCCGCGGATGAGACATGGCGCCGCGAGATCGCCGCGGTTGACGGCGCTCATCCCGGAGCCGCTGGTTATCAGCGGATTGCCAATTTGATCCAGGCTTGGCCGTCATGGCTGGTCTGGGTGACGTCATAGGTATAAAGTGAAGCCCTGATCCCTGTGGGCCGGCTGATCGCCGGGCGGCGGGCGGGTTGGTGCGTTGGTAGATGGGGAGTAAGATTCAAACCAAACGGGGGGAAGGATGCTGGTACCGTTCCTGGTATCGGTGGCATTGGCTGGGCTGGCCGTGGCGGCGTTTCAGCTCACCTGGAGCCGAGCACACGGACGGCGCCGTATGCGCGCCAGAGTCGTGTCTTTGAGCGTCGGCGCTGCCAAGGAGGGCGATGGCTATGGCATATCGCCGATCTTCGAATATGTCAACGAACGTGGTCAGGCGGTGCGCGCCAACAGCATCCATCACGTCAAGCATGCGCTTATGCCCAAACTGGGCGACGAGGTTGATATCTATGTCGATCCGGCGCGACCAAACTACGCCACCCTGGAGCGGCCGGAGTCCCTTTGGCTGGCCCCGGTGCTGCTGACCGGCCTGTCGGCATTGTTCGTCTATCTGGGAATGACCGTGCGGTAGTGACGCCATGTCAGGACAGCTTAAAAAGCGCTCGGTGATGATCGCCGGACATGCGACCAGCGTATCGCTCGAGGTGGAATTCTGGGACGCGCTGAAGGAGCTGGCCGACCGGCGCGCCCTGTCGCTCAACCATCTGATTGCCGAGATCGACCAGAACCGCACCGGCAACCTGTCCAGCGCCATCCGCATCCATGTGCTGGCGGCGTACCGGGGCGCCTGTCGCGGCATTCTTTGATAAGAAACTGCCCTCGCCGGGCGCGCTCCGCGCTTGGCCGCGGCCTCAATGGCCGCACCGTGCGTCACATCTGACGCACGGTCTCGCTTGGCTTGCCGCCGGTATCTCTGTTCAGCCCTCACCGGGTGCTGCCGCGAGAGCGGCTCGGCGCAAAGCGGTTGACGGCGTCAAATAGTTCCATTATTCTCGAAATATGGAAGAGACAAACGCCGTTGCCGCGCTGTCCGCGCTGGCCCAGGAAAGCCGCCTCCGGGTGTTCCGTTTGCTGGTCACTGCCGGCTCCGCTGGCCTGCCTGCCGGCCTCATCGCGGAGGAGCTGGGGATCCAGGCCAATACGCTGTCATTTCACCTGTCGCACCTGAAGAATGCCGGACTGGTGGCGGTGCGGCGTGAGGGGCGGTCGCTGATCTACTCCGCCGAATACAGCCAGGCCAAGGCGCTGGTCGACTACCTGACCGAAAACTGCTGTAGCCGTTCGGCTTGCTGCGAGTGAGGCTGTCGTGGACGCTCCATACATTGATGAAATCTCCGGTTCCGACCGGGCTCTCGCCGACGCCCTCGCCGCAGCCGGTCTGCCGATTGACGATCTGGCTGAGCCCAGCCGCCGTTTCTTTCGCTTCGGCGATGTCGGCGGCGTCATCGGGACCATCGGCTGGGAAGAAATCGACGAGACGGCGGCGCTGCTGCGCTCGCTGCTGGTTCTGCCCGAGCGGCGCGGCGCAGGCTGGGGCGCGGCGATGACCGATTGGGCGCTGCTGCGCCTTGCCGAACTGGGCTTTACCGACGCCTGGGTACTGACCACCAGTGCCGAGGGCCTGGCTCTGCGCCATGGCTTTACCCGTATCGACCGCGCCACGGTTCCCGAGGCGGTGCGGCGCACCCGCCAATTCGCCGGGCTGTGTCCCGCTTCCACCATCATCCTGCACAGGAGATTACCATGACCCCCGATCAGATTCATGAGCTGGTGCGTAACCGCTATGGCGCCATTGCCCAGGGCGAGGGCTCTGTGTGCTGTACCCCTCGGCCGCAGATGCCGTCCTGCTGCGGCAGTGGGGTGGAACCAGACATTGACGAGTGGGCGCGGCGCATGGGCTACAGCGCCGAGGATCTTGCGGCAGTCGGCGAGGGCGCCAATCTTGGTCTCGGCTGCGGCAATCCGCAGGCGATTGCCGAGATGCAGCCCGGCGAGGTGGTGGTCGATCTCGGTGCCGGTGCCGGCTTCGACGCCTTTCTGGCGGCCCGTCAGGTCGGCCCCGCAGGGCGTGTCATCGGCGTCGACATGACCGCCGGGATGCTGGCCAAGGCGCGCGCCAATGCCGCAAAGCTCGGCCTCGCCCAAGTGGAGTTCCGTCTTGGTGAGATCGAGCGTCTGCCGATTGCCGACGCCACCGCCGATGTCATCATCTCCAACTGTGTCATCAACCTGTCGCCCGATAAGCCGGCGGTGCTGCGGGAAGCCTTCCGCGTGCTGAAGCCGGGTGGTCGCGTCGCGGTGTCCGACGTGGTGATGCTGCAACCGCTGCCCGATCACCTTGCCGCGATCAAGGAACTGTTTTCCGGCTGCGTCGCCGGTGCCGCCACCGCCGCCGAGATGCGCAGATGGCTGGCGGAGGCGGGTTTCGTCGACATTGCCGTCGAACCCAAGCCGGAGAGCCGCGAATTGGTGCGCGAGTGGGCGCCCGGCCTCGGCGTCGATGACTACATCGTCTCGGCGGTCATCCAGGCGCGCAAACCGATATCGCTGTAACGGGCGCACCGATCATTCTCTCCAGCGCGGCGGAAGCCACCCGCAATGACCGCTGGTCCTCCAGCGGCCATTGCGGCCGCACCTGAGCGCGGAGCGCGCATTACGCTCGCCGGTATGAGATGCTGCCTATCCGATCCGCGTCGCCAGAACCTTGTCGATGCGGCGGCCGTCCATGTCCATGACCTCGAAGCGCCAGCCCTGCCACTCGAAGCCGTCACCGGCGGTGGGAATGACGCGGAAATGGGTCAGGGCGAAGCCGGCCAGGGTGCTGAAGTCCTGATCGTCCTCGGCCAGACGGCGCAGGCCGAGCCGTTCGGCGGCGATGTCGACCGGCAGGTTGCCGTCCATCAGCCATGAGCCATCGGCCCGCTGCACTGCGGTAGGAGTATCGTCGCTGCCGTTTTCGGCCAGGCTGCCGACGATAGCCGACAGGATATCGGCGGCGGTCATGATGCCCTCGACGCTGCCATATTCGTCGACCACCACCACCATGTGAATCTGCGATGCCTTCAGCACCTGGACGGCATGCAGGGCAGGGGAGTTGTCGTGCACCACCTGCACGGCCCGCAGGGTGGCTTGCAGGTCGAGCGGCTGACCGGCCAGCAGGCGCTCGAGCAGGTCTTTGGCCTGGACGATCCCCACCACATCATTGATGTCGCCCTGACAGACCGGGAAGCGGGAGTGGCGGGTGGTGCGCAGGGTGTGGGCGATGCGGTCGCTGTCCCAGGCCAGATCAATCCACACCACTTCGTGCCGGGGCGTCATGATGGCCTTGATGCGCCGGTCACCGAGCCGCAGGACACCGGCGATCATCTCGCTTTCGCCCTGTTCGATGACTCCCGATTCGGTGCCCTCGGCGATCACCGCCTTGACCTCTTCCGCGGTCATCGTCTGGTCCGAGACCGGGCGGATGCGCAGGAGGACCATGGCCAGCCGGCTGGAAGTCTCCAGCAGCCACACCACCGGAGCCGCCGCCTTGGCCAGCACCGCCATCGGCCCGGCGACCGCCGCGGCGACTGCTTCCGGGTTGGACAGGGCGATCTGTTTCGGCACCAGCTCGCCGATGATCAGCGAGCCATAGGTGATCAGGCCGACCACCACGGCGATCGACAGGCCCTCGGCAATGGGGGCGAGCAGGGCAATGCTGCTCAGCTCCACCGCCAGCACCTCGGCCAGGGTGGCCCCGCCAAAGGCGCCCGCCAGAATACCCACCAGGGTAATGCCGATCTGGACCGATGACAGGAAGCGGCTGGGGTTTTCCGCCAGCCGCAGCGCCGTGGCGGCACCGCGCCGGCCGTCCTCGGCCCAGGCCTGAAGCCGCGGCCGGCGGGCCGAGACGATGGCCATTTCGGACATGGCGAAAAAGCCGTTGACCAGCAGCAACAGCACGATGATAGCGATCTCGAAGGCGACGGCCATGGGACTCCCTTGGTTTGGATGTCCCTATTGTCGCGCAATTCATCGGTGAGCGCATCCCCGTCGGTGGCGCTGCGTTCTTGATTTTTGCCGTGGTTTCCTTATCCCTTATCCCATGAGTGTGCAGGTTTCACCAACTCGGCGAGACCAGAGCAACGACTTCAGGGAGCAACACAGCATGGCCGTTTTCGACCAGAATCCCTCGCAAAGCCGATGGGGCGCCGGCAGCCGCACCATCGACCAGGCGGCGTTCGACGCCGGCCTGCGGGCGCATATGCTGCGCGTGTACAATTTCATGACCCTGGGTCTGGCACTGACCGGCGTCGTCGCTCTGCTGGTCGCCAGCACCCCGGCGCTGTACACCGTGATCTTCGGCACGCCGCTGAAATGGGTGGTGATGCTGGCGCCGCTGGCGTTCATCATGGTGCTGTCGTGGAAGTTTGAAACCATGTCGGCCTCTGGCCTGCAAACCCTGTTCTGGGTGTTCTGCGGAGTCATGGGCCTGTCGATGGCTGCCATCTTCCTGGTGTTCACCGGCGCCAGCGTCGCGCGGGGGTTCTTCATCACCGCCGCCATGTTCGCCGGCACCAGCCTGTACGGCTATACCACCCAGTCCGACCTGTCGAAGATGGGCTCGTTCATGATGATGGGCCTGATCGGCATCGTCCTGGCCAGTCTGGTCAACATCTTCCTGGCCAGCTCGGCGTTGCAGTTCGCCATTTCGGTGATCGGCGTCGTCGTGTTCGTCGGCCTGACCGCCTGGGACACCCAGCGCATCAAGTCGGAATATGCCGAACACTACGGCCACGAAGCCAACACCAAGCTGGCCGTGATGGGCGCCCTGTCGCTGTATCTGAACTTCATCAACCTGTTTCAGATGCTGATGAGCCTGATGGGCGAGCGCGATTAGGAAGAAACTCCCTCTCCCGCTGGCGGGAGAGGGTCGGGGTGAGGGTGGTTTCGGCGTTGACGTCTGGACAGGCTTCGAGGCTGGCCCCCCTCCCCCTCCCACCGCTTCGCGGCGGATCCCCCCTCTCCCGCCAGCGGGAGAGGGCCATTTCATCCCCTGCGGGTCGGCCGAAAGGCTGGTAGCGGTACCTGAGCGCGGAGCGCCCCCCCTACTCATCCCCATCATTCTCATTGGCCGGCCCGTCCTCGGCGGGAACGGCGTAGACGCCGCTGAGCCAGCGATTGAGGTCGACATCGGCGCAGCGGGCCGAACAGAACGGGCGGTAGCGCTCGGTCGCCGGCTTGCCGCAAATTGGGCAAATTGTGGCCTTGCGAGCCGGGATTACGGTGTCGTTCATGGGATTGCCGGATTACGGTTACAGGGCGTTACATCAACGACATTGCCGCCTCGCGCAAGTCTGTTTTAATCGGATGCATCGAAAGAAAGCTCGGCAGAAGCGGAGGCTATCATGAAGTCCGTGTTGAAAGTCATCGTCCTGGCAGTCGGCCTGACCGCTGTCGCCACTCCCGCCCTGGCCAATGGCCCCGGGCCGTTCCACTGGCCGTGGCGCGGTGTCGCGGCGGCGCTGCATGTGGGTCGGGCCGTGGTCGCGCCGGCTCCGGCCGTTCCGGTTGTCGCCGCTCCTGTTGCACCGGCGCCGCGGTGGGGCCGGTGGGCGCACCGGAGCGTTGCTCCCTGGTTGCGGCCGGGGCCGTAACCGTCACCGTCCCTTTTGGCAGAGGGGCGTGCCGCTCCTCTGCCCAGGCGGAATATCACATCCGGCAACTGCACTAAATCCATTGACGGGCAGCCCCTTCCCGTCGCACCATCGCCGTTCGTTCCAAGGGGAGCCCCGGCAGGGGGCTGAGAGACCAACTGCGGTGCGTCAGCATAGGCGGCGTGGAAACCCTTTGAACCTGATCCGGTTCGCACCGGCGTAGGGACAGGAACGGGCGGCCGCGCCGCTCTTGCCTTGTCGTGATGCGATGCGTCCCGGATCTCCGCAGGTTGTCAGGAGGTCTTATGAACGTCGCCGCAGATCCCAAGCCCTTTACGGTCACCACCGGCCCGCTGCCCGGTTCGCGCAAGATCTATTTGCAGGGCTCGAGCCCGTGCATTCAGGTGCCGATGCGCGAAATCCTGCTGCATCCGTCGGCGGGCGAGCCGAGCCTGGCGGTCTACGACACGTCCGGCCCCTATTCCGATCCGGCCGTGACCATTGATATCGAGGCCGGCTTGCCGCGCCTGCGCGACGCCTGGATTCGCGCGCGCGGCGATGTCGACGAGTACGAAGGCCGCCACGTCAAGCCCGAGGATAATGGTGGGGCGAGCGGTGAGTATCTGGTCAAGGAATTCCCCGCCCGTGCCCGGCCGCTGAAGGCCAAGCCCGGCAAGACTCCGACTCAGCTTGCCTATGCCCGCGCCGGCATCGTCACGCCCGAGATGGAATTCGTCGCCATCCGCGAGAATCTGGCGCGCGAACGCCTCGGCCTGAAGGGGCGTTATGACGGCGAGAGCCACGGCGCCAACCTGCCCGACGTGGTGACGCCCGAATTCGTGCGCGACGAGATTGCCGCCGGCCGCGCCATTATTCCGGCCAATATCAATCACCCGGAAGCCGAGCCGATGATTATCGGCCGCAACTTCCTGGTGAAGATCAACGCCAATATCGGCAATTCGGCCATCACCTCCTCGGTCGCCGAGGAAGTCGAGAAGATGGTATGGTCGATTCGCTGGGGTGGCGACACGGTCATGGACCTGTCGACCGGGCGCAACATCCACAACATCCGCGAATGGATCATCCGCAACAGCCCGGTGGCCATCGGCACCGTGCCGATCTATCAGGCGCTGGAGAAGGTCGAGGGCGTTGCCGAAGATCTGACCTGGGAAATCTATCGCGACACCCTGATCGAGCAATGTGAACAGGGCGTCGACTACTTCACCATCCATGCCGGCGTGCGGCTGGCCTATGTGCCGCTGACCGCCAGCCGGGTGACCGGCATCGTCTCGCGCGGCGGGTCGATCATGGCCAAGTGGTGCCTGGCGCATCACAAGGAAAATTTCCTCTACACCCATTTCTCGGAAATCTGCGACATCCTGGCCGCCTATGACGTGGCGTTCTCGCTGGGCGACGGCCTGCGTCCCGGCAGCCTGTCCGACGCCAACGACGCCGCTCAGTTCGCCGAACTGGAAACCCTGGGTGAGTTGACCAAAATCGCCTGGGCCAAGGACGTTCAGGTGATGATCGAAGGCCCCGGCCATGTGCCGATGCACAAGATCAAGGAAAACATGGACAAGCAGCTCGCCCTGTGCGGTGAGGCGCCGTTCTATACGTTGGGGCCGCTGGTCACCGACATCGCCGCCGGTTACGATCACTTCGCCAGCGGCATCGGTGCGGCGATGATCGGCTGGTTCGGCTGCGCCATGCTGTGCTACGTCACCCCCAAGGAACATCTCGGCCTGCCCGATCGCGACGACGTCAAGCAGGGCGTGATCACCTACAAGATCGCCGCCCATGCCGCCGACATCGCCAAGGGCCACCCCGCCGCCCGCGCCTGGGATGACGCCATGAGCCGGGCCCGCTTCGAATTCCGCTGGCAGGATCAATTCCATCTGGCGCTGGATTCCGAGACGGCGCAGGCCTTCCACGACGAGACCTTACCCAAGGAAGCCCACAAGACGGCGCATTTCTGTTCCATGTGCGGGCCGAAATTCTGCGCCATGAAGATCACCCAGGAGGTCCGCGACTATGCCGCCTCGGGCATGGCCGAGAAGTCCAAGGAGTTCATGGACGGCGGCGCCGCGATCTATCGCGAAGCCGGGGAGTAGGGAAGGCGGATCTGGGAGCGCGGGCACCTCGCCCGCGCTCCCAGCAAGGGATCAGTAGCCGCCCTTCTTGCCGGAACCGGTATAGGCGAAATCCCATTCGACGGTGAAGGGTTCCCACCAAGCGCCGACGCCCGTCTCCTTGTCGGTGTGGCGCAGGAAGCCGCTGACCGACGGCGGCTTGATGGTGTAGGCGACGTGGTACTTGCCGGGGCCGTCGAACTTCACATTGGCGCCATAGTGCGGACCGTCCGAAGCGACCATGGCCACCAGCTTGCCGTTCGCCTTCCAGTCGGAGCCGGGCTTGGTCACCACGAAATCAATGTCGAGCGCCGGAATCCATTCACCCTTGGCGAAACCGTTCCTGTTGCCCTTGAGCGCCTTGATATCGGCCTCGATATGAGCGTCGGTCGGACCCTGGGGGTTGGCGCTGTTGCGGTCGGCCAGACAGACCTCGGTGAACGCGGCCGGCTCCATCATCACCGCTTGCAGATAGACCGCGGCGATCTGCATGCCATTCTTCTCGAACGGTTCGCCGATCGGGCGCTCGCCGGCAAAGGCGGGCAGGGCGATCAGGCCACCGCTCAGGGCGGCAACGACGGCAAGGCTCTTTTTCATCAGTTCAGATCCTCTCTTGCTATGAAATCCTTGCGAACGAAAACGCGACGCGTTCGCATATTGAGGCGGGAGGGATGAGTCAGGTGACCACAGAGAATAACTGTGACATCGACTTTGACGTCCGGCAGTCTCTATGTTGTTTGCATCGCAGGTAACGCAGATGAACACGGATACCAACGGATAAACGCAGATAAAAAACGAAAGAGGCGCATCCGTGTTCATCTGCGTTCATCTGCGTTACCTGCGATCTCTCCGTCGGCCAATTTCACCGTTGCCTCTAAAGCCCGAACAATGCCGGCCACCACGCGGCGGCAACGGCGGTGCTGCCGGTCAGGCCGGGCAACAGGGCGATCAGGCGGCCGCGCCAAGCCAGACCCTGCACGCGCAGGATACGGTCGGCCAGATGCAGGCTCCACAGAATGCCCAGGGCGAAGGCGCCGATGCGGATCGCCCGCAGCACCGTCTCGGGCACGCCGACCCAGGCCATGGCCTCGAACAGGCCGCCGCCCAGACCGATCACCAGCGACACCATGGCGACGGGGGCGTACTGGTAGCCCAGTTCGACGAAGCGTTGCCGCATCGTGCCGGTTCCGCCGAGCCGGCCGGAGACCCAGGCGGCGAGCGCCGTGGTTGCCGCCAATATCGCGGCCAGGGCCAGCATCACCGTCACCATGAAGCTGGAGATCATGAAGAAGTCGAGCCAGGTGAACACCTCGCGCCGTTCGGGGTGAACGCTCATCAGCCACCACGGCCCGGAGTCGCCGATCCAGATCCAATCGTGGTCGATGAACCAGGTGCCGACGGCATCGCGCAGGCGGTCATACAGCGGCAGCACCAGCCACAGGAAGCCGCCCAGCGCCGCGCCCGACCCGAGGAACAGGAACCACACCTCGGCCTCGCTGGGGTGGTGCGAGCGGATCTGTTCGACTTCCTCGCCCGGCCGGCGCAGGCGCAGATACAGCCCGCCCGGTGCCGCCGGACTGACGCAGCGGAAGCACTCGATGCAATGCCGGCTTTCCTGCTTGCGCTTCAGGTCGATCATGGTCGGGCACACCCCCTTGTCCGACCAGACATCGCCGCCCGGCTCGGGCCGCTTGGGGGCGAACTGCACCGCCCCGAGGCGCGAGAACACGCCCAGCAGCAGGCCGATCGGGCAGGCATGGCGGCACCACGGCCGCTTGCCCGGCGCGTACAGATAGCCCAGCACGATGGCCAGCAGCATGGTGCCGCCGAACACCTCGGCCGCGGCCTCGGGGTGGTCGCGCACGCCCACCGTCTGGCCGAGAATGGTGACGATGATAAAGCTGACGATCGGCGTACCTTCCCAGGTCAGCCAGCCGGGAATGCGCCGCTTCAGGCCGTGCTTGCTGGCATATTCCGAGGCGGCGCCCATCGGGCAGAGAATGCCGCACCACGACCGGCCGCTGACGATGACCGACAGGAACACCAGCGGAAACCACAGGCCCCACAGCAGGAAATCGGCGAAGGGAGTCAGGTGGTCGAGCGGTCCGGCCTGCTCGGGTGCCTCGGCCAGCAGCGGCGGCACCAGCAGCAGAGAGACGAACACCACGACCATGACCGCATGGACATAAGGCAGCACCGGGCGAAGGCGCACGAACTCCCGCTCGATCCGGCCGGCGAGCCGGCTGATCGGCCGTCGCGACTCCTCTGGCGGAACCTGTCGGATCATCATGGCGCGGCCTTTTCCGCGGCCCGCCGCCGCGCCCATCCCATCCCCACCGGCAGCAGCAGCGTCAGAACCAGGGCTTGCGCCGCCAGAGTCTCCACCGTCGGGAAGACACCCAGCCACGGAATGGTCGGCAGCCCGACCAGCGGCGTCGGAACGATCCACCGCGCTTCCTGCAACTCAAGGATACCGTTTCCGGCGAAAATCACCGCCAGACCGTACAGCAGCACCGCGGTCCCGCCGAAGAACACGCCCAGCGGCAGGCGGATGGCCAGCACCTTCATCAGCACATAGACCACGGCCAGACCCGCCCCACCGGCGACGAAGCCGCCCAGGATCGGCAGTTCCTGGCCGGGCGCACCGGCCAGCAGCGCCTGATAGAACAGCACCGTCTCGGCACCTTCGCGGAACACCGCCAGGAACGCGGCGAAGCCCAGCGAAAAGGCCTGACCGCCGGTGACCGCGCGTTCGATCTGGGCTTTGACGTAGCCCTGCCACTTGGCCGCTTCACGCTTGGCGAACAGCCAATGGCTGACATAGGCGAGCACCGCCGCGGCGATCAGCATGGTGATGCCTTCGACCGCCTCCTGACCCTGCCCGGACAGGCTGATCACCGAGGACATCACCCAGGCGGCGAGGATCGAGGCCAGCAGGGCGAAGCCGACACCGCCATAGACCACCTTGACCCGGTTCACCGCTCCCAACCGGTGCAGATAGGCGATCAGCGCGCCGACCACCAGCATGGCCTCGAAGCCTTCGCGCAGCAGGATCAGGAAGGCTTGCAGGAAGGCGGCAACGGCGCCGCCCGATGCCTGCGCCCGTTCCTGCGCGGTCTGGCGCAGCAATTCGCGCAGGGACTGCCAGGCCGCTTCGACCTCGGCCTTGGGCTTGCCCCGTCCGGCCAGCCCGATGACAGTGCCGAAGCGGGATTCCAGTTCGGTCTTGCGGCCGGGGTCTTTGGCGCCGACCGCCACCTCCATACCCGAGCCTTCGAACACATCGAAATACAGGTCGGAGAAGGCATCGCTGGTTGTCTGGCCGTCAGCCGGATCATAGGCGGCCAGCGCTTTGCTGGCGCCCGCCTCGATGCGCGAGACCACCTCGGCGTAGTCGACCGCAGCGGCTCCGGCCGGAGCCGCCAATGCCAGCCAGCCCAGCACAGCGAGAAGCAGCGCCCGCGTCCTCATTGGTTCACCTCGTAGACATCCGCCGAAACCTTCGCGGCATCAAGCGCCTGACCATCGGTCTTCAGCGCGGCCTTCAGTTGGCTGGCGATGCGCCGCACCTCGGCGCCGTCGCCCGCCTTCATCGCCTTGCGGATATCGCTGAACATGCCCTCGACCTCGACGGCGCGGTCCTTGCCGATCTCCTTGCGCACGGCCGCTTCCATCTTCGAATCCTCGAACCGGCCGAAATAGGCTTCGGTCAGCGCCGCACGGGCCGACTTGTCGTCGCCGGCCTCGAAGTGAGCCACCACACCGTCGATCGCGCCGGCAACCGTGGTAGCGACGCCTTGCCAATGGCCGTCGGCAGCCTGTGCCGTCCCCAGCGACAGGGCCGCGACGACGGCAAGAGTGATCAGGCGGATGGGCATCATTCCGATATCCTCATGAACGTTGCGGATGAGAATACGTTGCAATCGCATGGCGTCAACAAAAAAAAGGAAGCCAGACTGCCAAAGATCACAGGCCGCCGGGTTGCTCGGCAAGGTCGGTCCGGCACAGATTGCGCAGCATGGACAGAGTTTGCAGCACGGCGGGCAGGGCCGGCTCGGCGACGGCGTAGAAAATCTGCTGCTGGCTGCGCCGCCAGCGCACCAGCCGGCTCTGGCGCAGGCGGGCGAGATGTTGCGACAAGGCGGATTGGCTCAGGCCGAGGATATCGCCGATTTCGCCGACGCAGTGTTCGCCCTTGCTGAGCAGGCACAGGATGCGCAAGCGCCAGGTGTTGCCCATCGCCTTGAGCAGATTGCTGGCATCCCAGGCCTCGACGGCGAAGGAGTCCTCGGCCCCGTCAACCGGCACGGCGGCAGCGAGTCCGGTTTCGCGCAGATCGACGAGGACGCCGGTCACCTGGGACTCGGCGAGCGGCAGGCCATGCTCGCGCGCCCGGTCGATCAGGTCGTCGAGGGTCACGCCCGGGCCGTCGTCCAGCAGAAGCTTGGTTACGGCAATGCGTTCGAAGGTCGGGGCGAGCCCGGCCGCGCGCAAACGGGTGATGGCCTGTTCGAAGTCATTGGCTTGCAGCATGGTAGCCCCCTGGACTGTTCAACCAGCGAGACCGTAGCAGAGACGTGGCAGGCGATGCAAGTAAGAATGCGTCGCAATTGCATTATCCTGCCAAGGTGGCCGAACCGATGCCGCTTCCGTCCGCCCACCCCTTCGTCCCAGTCCATTTTCCAACTTTCCCCGGCGCTCTACCGCGCGATATCATATTAGTGTCATGTCCGAGATGCTTCCCTCTCCGTCTGCGCCCTTGCTGGGCCTGGGCGATCCTTCGCCGGTCGATCTGGTCCGCGATGGCGGTTCGGCCGCCGCCGTGCTGATCTGCGACCATGCCAGCGCCGCCGTGCCGGCCTCGCTACGCTGCCTCGGCCTGCCCGATTGCGAGCTGCTGCGTCATATCGGTTGGGATATCGGTGCCGCCGCGGTGGCCCGGGGCCTTGCCGAGCGCTTGGATGCTCCGGCGCTGCTGGCCGGTTATTCGCGGCTGGTGATCGACCTCAACCGTCCGCCGGGCGATCCCACCTCGATCCCTGCCGTCAGCGACGGCACCGCCATTCCCGCCAACCGCGACCTGTCCGACACCGCCGTTCAGGCGCGGATCGACGACCTGTTCTGGCCCTATCACCATGCCGTCACCGAGGCCATCGGCCGGCAGTGGCGTCATTCCGGCAAGCCGCCGGTGCTGATCGCCGTGCACAGCTTCACGCCGGAAATGAACGGATTCCGCCGGCCGTGGCATATCGGCATCCTATGGAACCATGATCCCCGGCTGGCGGTGCCGCTGATCCGACGGTTGAGCGCACGCGGCGACCTGACGGTGGGCGACAACGAGCCCTATTCCGGGCGCTCGCTGGCCTACACCACGGAACGTCATGCCGCGGCGGCCGGCTTGCCTCATGTCGGCCTGGAGATCCGCCAGGATCTGATCGGTGATGAAGCCGGAGTGGCGCGCTGGGTCGATATTCTGGCCGAGACCCTGACGCCCATCCTCGCCGATCCCGTCCTGCATCGGGTGGAGATGTATTGATGGCCGAGCCCTCGTTTACCATCGGTATCGAGGAAGAATATTTCCTGGTGTCCCGGCAGTCGCGCGACATCGTCGCCGAGCCGCCCGACGGCATGATGGAGGACTGCCTGGGCCTGCTGGAGGGACAGGTCGGCCCGGAATTCCTGCGCTCGCAGATCGAGGTCGGCACCCGGGTATGCTCCAGCCTGGCCGAGGCCCGCACCGATCTGGCCCGGCTGCGCGCCACCGTCGCCGCGGTGGCCGACCGCCACGGACTGGCGCCGCTGGCCGCCTCGACCCATCCCTTCGCCCAATGGGATGCCCAGAAACCCACCGACAAGGAACGCTATTCGCTGCTCGCCCAGGATCTGCAAGGGGTCGGGCGGCGGCTGGTGATCTGCGGCATGCATGTGCATGTGGGCATCGAGGACGAGGAACAGCGCATCGACCTGATGAATCAGGTGGCCTATTTCCTGCCGCATCTGCTGGCCCTGTCCACCTCTTCGCCGTTCTGGCGCAGCCGGAACACCGGGCTGAAGTCCTATCGCATTTCCGTGTTCAACGAGTTGCCGCGCACCGGCCTGCCCGAATATTTCGATTCCTGGGGGGAATATCAGCGTCAGGTCAACCGGCTGGTCCGTGCCGGGCTGATCGAGGATGCTTCCAAACTGTGGTGGGACATCCGCCCGTCGGCCCGGTTCCCCACGCTGGAAATGCGCATTACCGACGTCTGCACCCGCCTGGATGACGCCATCGCCATCGCCGCCATCTTCCGCTGCCTGCTGCGCATGCTCTACCGCCTGCGCCGCCGCAACCAGCGCTGGCGCATCTATCCGCGCATGCTGGTCGACGAAAACCGCTGGCGTGCTCAGCGCTACGGTCTCGATGCCGGTCTGGTCGATTTCGGCCGCGGCGAGGTGGTGCCCTATCCCCATCTGCTCGAGGAACTGCTCGACCTGATCGCCGAGGATGCCGCCTTTTTCGGCTGTGAAGCCGAGGCCGCCGCCGCCCGCTCGATCCTGGCGCGCGGCACCTCCGCCCATCGTCAGTTGGCGGTCTACCGTAAGGCGCTGGAGGCGGGGGCGATGCCGGGCGAGGCGCTGCGGGCGGTGGTGGATGGGGTGATTGCGGAGACGGTGGCGGGGGTGTAAGGGGGTTCGGGGATGTCATCCCCGAACGGGTTCCCGCTCTCGTCTGTCGTCGTCGGCGCGCCGGTGTCGCCTCTACCGCACCAGCGCCAGAAGCGAGACCAACAAAAGGCCGGCCAGCGGCAGAGCCACGACCTGTTGCCACGCGATGGCCCTGGCTTGGGCGGCTTTGGAATTCGCTCTGCGCATGGTGCCTCCTCGCGGGCTGCCAGTTTTTCAATTCAACTCTATTTGGGACGTTACAGCGCTGTCATCAACGGTGCGAAGATGAAAATCGGTAGGACAAACCAATGCACCGCCAATCTGGTGGTTGTCATCGGCCGTCAGCCGACTTCCGCTGGCGTATCGTCGCGCAAGCCCCATTCGGCCCACGAGCCGTCATAGACCGAATACTGCTCGTGGCCGATCAGGTGCAGGGCCAGGGCCAGCACGCAGGCGGTGACGCCCGAGCCGCAGGTGCAGATGATCGGCTTGTCCAGATCGACCCCGGCGGCCGTGAAGCGTTCGACGATGACATCAGCCGGCTGGAAGGTGCGATGACGGTCGTCGATCAGTTCGGCGAACGGGACGTTCAGGCTGCCGGGAATATGGCCGACCTTGTTGACCGGCCACAGTTCGGGGTCGATGCCCTTGAAGCGGCCGACGGCGCGGGCGTCGACCACCTGTTCGCGGCGCGACTCCAGATTGGCCAGAACGTCCTCGGTGGTGCGCAGCAGGGTGGTGTTCATGCGGGCGACGAAATGGCGCTCGCGCGGCATGGGCGGCAGGTCTTCGACGTCGCGCTGTTCGCGCAGCCATTTGGGAAAGCCGCCGTCGACCACCGACACGTCCTGGTGCCCGAACAGCCGCAACATCCACCACACCCGCGCGGCGGCACTGGCGAAGCCGGTGCCGTCGTAGACGACGACCCGGTTGCCGTTGCCCAGGCCCAGCTTGCGCGCCCGGCTGGCGAATTTTTCCGGGGTCGGCACCATGTGCGGATAGGGGCTGTTATCGGCGGCGACGTCGTCGATATCCAGGAACACGGCGCCGGGCACATGCTCTTCCAGATATTCCTCGCGGGCGTCGCGGTTCTGGATCGGCAGGTAGTAGCTGGCATCGACCACCCGCACATCGGGCGCGCTCAGATGAGCCGCCAGCCACTCGGTGCTGACCAGGGCATCGGCATTCTTGTAATCCATAGACGCTTCCTTGTGCTTTTGTCGTTATCTCAAATCAGCCAGTCGGGGACCGGCAGGTTGCGCTCGCGCAGGAAGTCGGGGTTGTACAGCTTGCTTTGATACCGCGTGCCGCTGTCGGCCAGGATCGTCACCACCGTATGCCCCGGCCCCATCTCGCGGGCGACCCGCATGGCCGCGGCGACGTTGATGCCGGACGAGCCGCCCAGGATCAGGCCTTCATGCCTGGCCAGATCGAACAGCACCTCGAGCATCTCGCGGTCGTCGACGCGCACGGCATCATCAATCGGCGCGTCCTCAATGTTGCGGGTAATCCGGCCCTGGCCGATGCCCTCCGAAATGGACGAGCCTTCGGATATGAGGTTGCCGGTCTTGACCCAGCTATACAGCGCCGCGCCCATGGGATCGGCCAGGACGATACGTACGTCCGGCTTGCGTTCCTTCAGCGCCATGGCGACTCCGGCCAGGGTGCCGCCGGTGCCGACCGCGCAGGTGAAGGCGTCGACGACGCCGTCGGTCTGGTCCCAGATCTCCGGGCCGGTGGTGCGTGCGTGCCCGTCGCGATTGGCCGGGTTGTCGAACTGGTTGGCCCACACCGCGCCGCCCGGAGTCGAGGCTGCCAGCTCCTGGGCCAGACGCTCGGCGACCTTGACGTAGTTGTTGGGGTTGGCATAGGGCACCGCCGGCACCAGCCGCAGGTCGGCGCCGCACAGCCGCAGCATGTCGAGCTTTTCCGGCGACTGGGTCTCAGGCACGACGATGACCGTGCGATAGCCCAGCGTGTTGGCGACCAGCGCCAGACCGATACCGGTATTGCCGGCGGTGCCCTCGACGATGGTGCCGCCGGGACCAAGCGCGCCCTTGGCCTCGGCGTCGCGCACCAGCGCCAGCGCGGCGCGGTCCTTGACCGAGCCGCCGGGATTGAGGAACTCGGCTTTGCCGAGAATGGTGCAGCCGGTGATCTCCGACGCCTTTTTCAGGCGGATCAACGGGGTGCGGCCGATGCTGTCGATGAAGCCGTTGCGGATGTCAGCCATATCGCTCTCCCTGGGGCGATCAGCCTAGCTGCGCCGACGACCGCGGGCAAGTCACCTTGCCACCCGATCGTGGGGATTATCCAACGGGTTTTTTCTGTGCTATAACGGTCATCACAGGGGGAAAGCATAAACAAACAAAATTTTCCTCAAGGGAAACGTCTGGAATGACCGAAGAAGCGTATCCGACCTGCACGAGCGCCGCGTGTCGCTCGCGTGCTCCGGCTCTGCTCGTCACCTCCATCGGTATCGGCATCATTGCCGGGCTGATGGTGCAAAGCGTGCTGGGTCTGGCGACTCCTATCGCCATCGGCCTGCTGCTGGCCGCAACCTGCTGCGCCCGCAAGCGCATTGCCGCCGGGCAGAAGCTGCCCTTTTCGCGGGCCACCCTGATGGTTGCCGCCGCCGTCTTCGCCCTGGGCGGATTCGCGCTGGCGGTGGCGGTCGATATCATCCATCCAGGCTTCGCCCTCGACAATGTGGTGGTCGGCGGGCTGTGGCTGTGCGGCGGCACCGCCGCCGCCGCACTGTTCCTCGGGCTCAGTTGGCTGACCGGATGGCTGCGGCGGCAGCCCGCGTCGCCAGTGTACGGGGCGCCAGCGGAATAGGGGCGGCTACCCCCATAGGCGTTAACTTAAAGCTTTCCTGGCGGCGAGGCCCATTAACCACAGAGGCACAGAGGCACAGAGACATCACAGAGAAGGGTAAGTGTAAGTGCCACCTGCGGTGTCGTTGGGCGAGTTGGATTGCCACACCTCGCTCTCTCTGTGCCTTCTCTGTGTCTCTGTGCCTCTGTGGTTGGCAAGTTAGCGCCTATGGCGGCTACCCCACCGCCACCACCCGCGGCTTGCGATCCGCCCAGACGGCGAGCAGGGTGCCGACGTCGCTGCCGGACAGGCTTTCCCGTTCCAGCAGGGTGGTGGCGAGCAGGTCGAGCTGATCGCGGCGATCCATCAGGATGCCGAGGGCCCGTTCACGGGCGCGCATGATCAACTGGCGCACCTCGGCATCAATCTCCTTGGCGGTGTCTTCCGAGAAATGGCCATCGCGCATGCCGATCGGCCCCAGGTCGAAGGCGATGGCGCCGACCCGGTCGGACATGCCCCATTCCGCAACCATGCGGCGGGCGATCTGCGACGCCATCTGGATGTCACCGGATGCACCGGTAGAAATGTCGTCGGCCCCGAAGATAAGCTCCTCGGCGGCACGGCCTCCCATGGCCACCGCCAGATCGGCCACCAGCTTGGAGCGGCGGATGGCCGGGCTGTCGTTTTCGGGCAGGCGCACGACCATGCCCAGGGCGCGGCCGCGCGGGACGATGGTGACCTTGTGGATAGGATCGGATTCGGGGCAATGGAAGGCGACCAGCGCATGCCCGGCTTCGTGATAGGCGGTCAACCGGCGGTCTTCCTCGCTCATCTTCAGCGAGCGGCGCTCATTGCCCATCAGGATGCGGTCCTTGGCGTGTTCGAAATCCTCGGCGAGGACCGTGTTGCGCTCCGAGCGGGCGGCCAGGATGGCCGCTTCGTTGACCAGATTGGCCAGATCGGCGCCCGAAAAACCGGGCGTGCCGCGGGCCACCACATGCAGGTCGACCACCGGATCAAGGGTGATCCTGTCGGCATGAACCGCCAGGATTTTCTCGCGGCCGGCGATGTCGGGGTTTTGCAGCACGATGTTGCGCGAGAACCGGCCGGGGCGGGTCAGCGCCTTGTCGAGGATTTCCGGCCGGTTGGTGGCGGCGATCACCACCACGCCGCAGTTCGGCTTGAACCCGTCCATTTCGACCAGCAACTGGTTGAGGGTCTGTTCGCGCTCTTCATGGGCGCCGCCGGCCGAGTGAGAGCTGCGCGAGCGGCCGACCGCGTCGATCTCGTCGATGAACAGGATGCACGGCGACTTCTTCTTGGCCTTGGCGAACACGCCCCGCACCCGCTGAGCGCCGACGCCCACATACATCTCGACGAAGTCCGAGCCCGAGATGGAGAAGAACGGCACCCCGGCCTCGCCGGCCACGGCGCGGGCCAGCAGGGTCTTGCCGGTGCCGGGCGGGCCCGACATCAGCACACCGGCCGGAACGCGGCCGCCCAGCCGGGCGAAGCGGTCGGGGTCGCGCAGGAACTGAACGATCTCCTGCAATTCCTGCTTCTCGCCGTCGCAACCGGCAACGTCGGCAAAGCGCACGGTGCTTTCAGAAGGAGTCGCCAGCGACGCCTTGGAGCGCCCGGACAGCGGCCCGCGCAGCACCATGAAGTAGAACACCACCCCAAGAAACACGAAGATCAGCATATTGGCGGCCACCGCCAGAACCCATTCGGCGGTGATGTCCTGGGCCGACGGGAAGAAATGTTCGGCCTTGAAGGCGACGGCAACGCCGCGCTCAGCCGCCTTGGTGGCCAACTGCGCCGCAACCGTCGCCGGCATCATGGCTTTCAGGTTGGCGCCGTCCCGGGTCACCGCGACACCGGCGGTGCCACCGTAAAAGGTCAGCGAGGCCAGACTTTCCCGATCCATCAGGCCGACCAGCTCGGAATAGCTCGATTCGCGAAGGACAGTCTTTTCCTCTCCGGCGGTCAGCGCCTTGTACAGCGGATAGCTGGCGGCGCCACCGGCCAGCAGGCCGACGACCATGAGGAGGAGGAAATAGAAACGTTTGCGTTTGTTCACGAGGTTGAATCCCAACTGTGCGCCGAACGGAGGTGAGCCTATGCCTCCGGTCCTGTAGATCGGGTTAAACATGGACCGAATCGGCTTTCGAATGCCATAGCAACATGGCGCGAACATTCCGGCTGGCCTTTCGTCAGACCGTATGTTAACGAGAGGACAGGGGATTTCCATCGCTCCAGGATATTTCGTCGGGGGACTTGAACGGATGCTTAAGAATATTCGGCGTTTTGCCGCTTTGGCCCTTACGGTCGCCATCCTGCCCGGCTGCGCCAGCAATGCGCCGCCGGCGGACGATCCGGAAGCGCTGGCCGAATACGAGCTGACCAACGACCCTTACGAGTCGACCAATCGCTCTATTTTCGAATTCAACCAGATGATCGACCGGGCACTGATCAAGCCGGCCGCCCAGGGCTATCGCGCCGCCATTCCCGAATGGAGCCGCAATCGCATCGACGATTTCCTGGTCAATCTGAACGCGCCGATCTACTTCATGAACGATATGTTGCAGGCCGAATTCGGCCGCGCCGCAAACACGGTCGGCCGCTTCGTGATGAACAGCACCTTCGGCGTGCTGGGCGTGATGGATGTCGCCAAGCATGCCGGCATGAAGGCGCATAGCGAAGATTTCGGCCAGACCCTGGCGGTGTGGGGGGTGCCGGATGGCCCCTATATCATGCTGCCGCTGCTCGGCCCGACCAACCCGCGTGACGGCATCGGCATGGGCGTCGACATGGTCGCCGATCCGGTCGGCTGGTACGCGCCGACCTGGGCCGACATCACCCGGACGGTGGTCTCGGGCGTCGGGACGCGCGAACAGTATCTGGACATTCTCGACGAGGTGGAGCGGTCTTCGCTCGACTACTACGCCTCGATCCGCAGCATGTACCGCCAGAACCGGGTCAAAGAAATCAAGAACCAGTAAGCGACAACTGCCGTTCTCATCCATGTCCATGGCCGATACCGACCAGCCGACGCGCCCCGTGCGCGTCGGCGTTCTTGTTGATCTGGTGTGGAGCCCGCAGGCGGGCGGCCACGTCAAGTGCTGGGAGCGGTTTGCCGAAGCGGCTTGCCGCATTCCCGACCGTCTTGACCTGACGGTCCATTTCTCCGGCAGCGCCGCCGGCCGGCATGAGCTGGCACCGAATGTGCGCTACCTGATCCATCCGCCGGTATTCTCGACGGCGCGCATCCCCTTTCTGTCGCATGTCCCCGACCATACCGACCTGGCGCCCTATCATTTCGGTCTGGCGCGGGCGCTGGCCGGCTATGATGTGCTGCACACCACCGACGCCTTTTTCGCCTTCGCCAGGACCGCGGCCCGGGTGGCGCGGCGGCGCGGCATTCCCCTGACCAACTCCATTCACACCGACACCCCCGGCTATACCCGGGTGTTCACCGTCCAGACCATCCACCGGCTGGTCGGGCAGGGCGTGCTCGGCCGGCTGCTGGTCGACCGGTTGCAGGTGCACGAGCGGGCCGCCGCCGACATGCTGGCCAAGCTGGCACGCCATCAGGCGCAGTGCCGCCATGCCCTGGTGTCGCAGGCCGAGGACTTCGAGCGGGCCCGGAGTGTGTTGCCCGAGGAGCGGCTGGGCTATCTGCGCCGCGGCATCGACCGGGATGCTTTCACTCCGGCCAAGCGCGACCGCGCCGCCGTCCGCGAGGCCTATGGCGTGCCCGAGGACCGGGTGCTGATCCTGTTCGCCGGCCGGGTCAACCGCGGCAAGAATGTGATGGTGCTGGCCCAGGCGGTGCGCCGTCTGGTCGAGCGCGGCCTGCCGGTCCATCTGCTGTGCGCCGGCAAGGGCGACGACCGTCAGGCCATCCTTGATCTGCTGGGCGATCACGCCAGTTGTCCGGGGCCGGTGGCGCAAACCGAGTTGCAGCGCCTGTACGCCAGCGCCAACCTCTTCGCCTTTCCGTCCGAGGTCGAAGTCTTTGCCAATGTGGTGCAGGAGGCGCTGACCTCGGGGCTTCCGGTGGTCATGGCGGAAAAGAGCGGTTCGGGCCATCTGGTCGATGCCGATACCGGCGTGGTCCTCGACGGTCGTGACGTCGATGCCTGGGAACAGGCGCTGGGCGATCTGGCGAGTCGCCCCGACCAGTTGGCCGACATGAAACGCGCCGCCCGCGCCCGCGCCGAACGCACCCTGCCGTCCTGGCTCGAGGTGCTGGAGCAGGATCTGTTGCCGCGCTGGCAGGCGGCGGTGGCGGATCGGGGGCGCTGACGGCGCTGCCCGATACGAATTCCAGGATGTTGCATTATCCAAGGAATTCAATTGCGTGGCCAACAGATGTGGCGCGCGCCCTCTCTCCCGTTTGACGAATTTCTCCATGATTTCAAGGGCTTGACTTCGTTCAGCCGGCGTCAGTCCTCCCTGCCATGAAAATGCCAGTGTTATCAAGGTTGTTCGCTGGGGGCGCGGGCGTCTCGCCCGCGGCGATATCTCCACTGCCGCCGGCGCCGCCGCGGGCGAGACGCCCGCGCCCCCAGC